>Ga0065722_101827_pt1 | contig 13757 bp, 10 predicted proteins | sample BansetMetagenome_FD_59109 | JGI IMG/M metagenome (GOLD analysis project Ga0065722, IMG submission 59109) | Bankia setacea gill microbial communities from Puget Sound, Washington, USA - Caecum Enriched | ecosystem: Host-associated > Mollusca > Digestive system > Ceca | place: United States... | reverse complement strand
GCACCAACCTTCGCACCTTCGCCAATTTCAATGTTGCCGAGAATTTTTGCCCCAGCACTGATGAGCACGCCGCGTCGAATTTTAGGGTGACGATCACCAGCTTCTTTACCCGTCCCACCCAAGGTAACGCCCTGCATAATTGATACATCATCTTCTATCACGGTGGTTTCACCAATCACAATGCCGGTTGCGTGATCAAGCATTATTCCTTTGCCAATGCGGGCTGCGGGGTGTATGTCCACCCCAAAGGTAAGCGCAATATGGCTTTGCAGGAAATAGGCCAGAGACTTGCGGCCACCCAGCCACAGGCAATGCGCAATTCGAAACGCCTGTAATGCGTGAAAACCCTTGAAGTAGAGGAAAGGTAAGACGTAGGTATCGCAAGCAGAGTCGCGGTCAAATACGGCCTTGATATCGGCGCGAATAGANTCCTTGAGGCCGGTATTCGTTTTGATCGAGTCCTCGATGATCTCGCGAATCTGCAAGGCCGAAATAGCGGGGCTGGCTAGCTTCATAGCCAAATGAAAGCTCAATGCGGCTTCCAAAGTCTTGTGATTCAGAATACTGGCATGTAAATAGCTTGCTAGAGCTGGCTCCGACTCGGCCTGCAGCCGCGTTTCCTGACGAATTCTCGCCCATACAGGGTCGCCGGATTCGATCACCGCTACGGTGTGTTCTGCCTGCTGCATGTTAAAACTCCAAATAGTTGTGATTGGCTATTATTGGGGTTACCAGCTTGTTTTTCCAGTGCGGCACTCCGGCTCCCTCATATTGTATATCTAGACGACCACATCGGGACGATAATGAGATGGGGGTCACACTTTGGGGTGCACCCTAATAGTACAAGTGACTATCACTAGCTGGTAATATTTCTCCTCTGAACTGTGTGAGCTGTTAGCTAGAGATTTGTGACGACTGGATTCATCGAAGAATGTTTTTCTGAGTTGAAACAGTCTGGAGTAATTCGGTAGCTAAAAATGTAGTAACAATAAAAATAATATATTCAGACCTTACAGAAGTCGCGTTCAGCCATTCTTTCAGGCGGAGTCCTGAAGTGAATACACTTTGTTTTACGCCAATTTACAATAATAACAAGCGATCAATATTNCATTTTGTTTTAAATGACGTTTGTAGAGCTCTCGTGCGTGGTGATATTGCGCACGTCGTTCTGTGTTATTGATCGATAAAGTAATTCAGGGGAAATCTGTGAAGAATAATAAAAAAGTTATCTTAGGCTTGTCTGCCTATTACCACGATAGTGCTGCGGCACTTGTTGTCGGCGGTGAAATTATGGCGGCCGCACAAGAAGAGCGTTTTACGCGTAAGAAGCACGACCCGTCTTTTCCAGAGCACGCGATTGGCTATTGTTTAAGGGAGGCCGCGATAGACCTTTCTGATATAGACNACATCGTTTTTTACGATAAGCCATTGGTTAAATTTGAACGCCTTTTAGAAACGTATTTACATTACGCGCCAAATGGTTTGCGCTCTTTTATTGCCGCGATGCCTGTTTGGCTAAAGGAAAAGTTATTTTTAAAGTCGACATTAAAAAAAGCCCTGTCAGCGATGAGTGGAATAGCGCCGGGGGATTTGCCGCAACTACTCTTTAATGATCACCATCGCTCCCATGCGGCCTCAGCGTTCTATCCCAGCCCCTATCAAAAAGCCGCGGTTATTTGTCTTGATGGCGTTGGCGAGTGGGCCACGAGTAGTGTTTGGGTTGGCGATGGCAATAGTTTGACACCGCAGTGGGAAATCGACTTTCCTCACTCGCTTGGGCTCTTGTATTCCGCGTTCACCTACTACACCGGGTTTAAGGTGAATGCCGGTGAATATAAATTAATGGGCTTGGCTCCATATGGCGAACCTACCTACGTTAACCTTATTTACGACAACCTGATCGAAGTTAAGGATGACGGTACATTTCGTCTCGATATGAGCTACTTTAATTACGCCACAGGCCTGACCATGGTGAACGATAAGTTTGCTGCATTATTTGGTGGGCCACCGCGCACACCTGAGAGTGAGCTGGGCCAAAAGGAGATGGATTTAGCGCGTTCAATACAAGTTGTAACTGAGGAAATTATTCTGAGGTTGGCGAAAACAGTACAGCGTGAGACCGGCTGCGACAGTCTTTGTATGGCTGGCGGCGTTGCACTAAATTGTGTCGCTAACGGGCGTTTATTGCGCGAGGGCGCTTTCAAGAATATTTGGGTGCAGCCTGCTGCGGGCGATGCAGGTGGTGCATTGGGCGCCGCCTTAAGTTGTTGGCATGAGTATTTAGGCAACCCTCGTACTGCAAATCCAAGCGATAGTATGCAAGGTTCTTATCTAGGATCGCGTCACGAAAAAAATGAAATAAAGGCGTATTTAGATACCGTCGGCGCAAAATATCATTTCATGGAAGATGACACGTTGCTCCCCACAGTCGCCGACGTTCTGGCATCTGAACAGATCGTCGGTTGGTTTCAGGGGCGTATGGAGTTTGGGCCACGCTCACTGGGTGGTCGTTCCATTCTGGGCGATCCGCGCAGCCCGCGCACGCAACAAACGATGAACCTTAAAATTAAATACCGTGAAAGTTTTCGTCCGTTTGCGCCGGCATGTAAAGCGGAAAAAGTTTCGGAGTGGTTTGAGATTGATGAGGCCAGCCCCTACATGCTGATGGTTGCTCCAGTGAAGAAGGAAAAATGCCATCAAATGACGGATGAGCAAAACAACCTGTTTGGTATCGAAAAGCTCAACATCCCTCGCTCCGATATTCCAGCGGTTACGCACGTGGACTATTCCGCTCGAATTCAAACCATACATAAAGAAACCAATCCGCGATTTTATGGGCTAATTGACGCTTTTGAAAATATAACGGGTTGTCCGGTATTGGTGAATACATCATTTAATGTGCGCGGCGAACCGATAGTGTGTTCGCCTGAAGACGCTTATCGCTGCTTTATGCGCACGGAGATGGATTGTTTGCTGATCGAAAATTTCTTGATGTACAAACATGAACAGCCAGAATGGGCGGAAGCCGGTGACTGGCGCGAAGAATTTGAGTTGGATTAGGAGTAGCGTATGAGTAATCAGTTATTTCCCAAAATTGAAAACCCTGGGGCAGTTGANCTGCGTAANTTCGGATTGATTAGTGCCGTATTGGTAAGCCTGATATTTGCGTTTTTCTTACCNTGGGTATTTAGTCACGCNATACCGCAATGGCCTTTTATTGTATCGGCAATTTTGGTTGTTTGGGCGTTGGTGTTGCCCTCAACTTTATATGTCGTGTATTTACCGTGGATGAAAATAGGTGCAGTTTTAGGTTTTATTAATACGCGTATTATCCTAGGTATCGTTTTCTACTTACTTATAACCCCCGCCGGATTTGTAGCGCGTTTATTCGGTTCAGCGACGATCAAATCACATGACACAGACGAGCTCAGCTTTCGAATAGAAAGCAATAAACCAACAGCAGAACATATGGAGAGGCCATTCTAATGAGCGATTTATTAATAGACCTTTGGGGCTTTATGCGGGCCCGTAAAAAATTCTGGCTTGCACCTATTATTTTGGTGTTGGTGTTATTGGGTGGGTTGATTGTGTTCGCACAAGGCTCTGCCGTGGCGCCGTTTATTTATACGTTGTTTTAATCGGTTAGCCGCACAACATTAGTTTTCCCTCAGTGAGTAGCCCGCAACCTTGGTTGCGGGCTTTTTTTCGAGAGTGTTTTTACGAAGAGAGTGAAATTGCTAGGTCAAAAGATAGGGACGAAAAAGTCCGAGGAAAAAACCGTGAATTAAGCGGAGTAAATACCGCCTAACACGACTTCTCTATCGGCACCGGTAACCTCTGGTAGGTTCCCCGCTAGCCGACCTATAGTGCGTTTTGCTAGCCATGCAAAAGCAACAGCCTCGACCCAGTCTGGATGTAGGTTTAGCTCATCGGTTGTGCTAACCCTATTTTCAGGTAAGTGGTATTGAATGCGGTTGCAGAGGTGAGTGTTGTGTACGCCACCGCCGCAAATAAAAACAGTGGTATTGGCGGCGCAGAAGCCTTTAATAGCATCGCTAATGGTGATGGCGGTTAGCTCAGTGAGTGTGGCCTGAACATCTTGAGGGGTAAGAGGTGTTACGGTTTCTTCGGTGGCAGAGTTTACCCAGTCAAGGTTGAAATCCTCCTTGCCGGTACTTTTAGGTGCAGGCATGCGGAAAAACGAATGAGCGAGTAATTTATTTAATAGTTGCAGGTTGACTTGACCGCTTGCGGCCCATTTCCCGTTCTTATCGTACTGCTGTTTACCAAAGGTTTGAATCCAGCTATCCATCAGTGAGTTGCCNGGCCCGGTATCAAAACCCAGTGCGTGCCCATCTGTTGGCAGGAAGGTAAGGTTGGCCACGCCGCCAATGTTCAAGATACAGCGAGGTTCGGTTTTGCTAGAAAATACGGCTTGATGAAAGGCTGGGGCTAACGGCGCACCCTGGCCTCCAGCGGCCATGTCTCGGCGTCGAAAATCAGCAACGGTCGTGATTCCTGTGAGCTCGGCAATGGAGTTGGGGTCACCTATTTGCAGGGTAAACTGTTCTTGTATGGATTGGGCTCTGGGGCGGTGACGAATTGTTTGACCGTGGCTACCAATCGCCGTAATTTGCGTTGCCGAGTAGCCATTTTCTTCTAGTAGGCGATTTACAGCCCGAGCGAAGAGGGTACCGAGGTGTCGATCTAGCACGCCCATACGGTCTATTTCATTATCGCTCGGTAGGGCCAGCTCAAATATTTTCTTACGAATTGGACTTGTCGTAGGGTATACCTAGTGCAGCCACTAAACGCGGTGTATCGCCGTTAAATTCAACTAAAGCGGCGTCGATAGAGTCGGCGCTGGTACCGGACATCAGGCCGATATACAAACTTGCAGCCTCGGACATGGAGTTCCTCGTTTACTAATGGTTTAAGCGTTAATTGTTGTAGGGATATCCATATCGTGCTGCATTGCAGCCTGTTTCGGTTTGGTCGTGGCGAGTATGGTTGGGACGACTAGGCCCGCAAAGCAACGCGCTGGAGTAAAACGTTCTGTTATAGGGGGGTGTTGCTCGCCTGAGGTTCGCTTGAGGCGAACTGGCGTGGTTGTTCCGGGCTTAACTCTGCAAGTAGCGGTTGAGTTTGTTGCAAAAACTGCTGTAGCTCTTTATCGCTTATGGATTGTGCTTTTGGTAATTTTACCGTCACAGGGTTTCGCACTGCTCCGTTAACATAAAACTCGTAGTGGAGGTGGGGGCCGGTAGCGAGTCCTGTGGAGCCAACGTAGGCGATAACTTGCCCTTGTTTCACTCTCGATCCAGAACGGATACCTTTTCGGAATTTGCTGATGTGTGCGTAAAGCGTACGATAAGTTTGGCCGTGTTGAATGATTACTACATTGCCATAACCGCCTTTTTTGCCGGCGTAGACGACCTTGCCATCCCCAGTTGCCTTGATGGGCGTGCCGTGTCTAGCCGCGTAATCCGTACCCTTGTGCGCACGCAGTGTATTTAGCACTGGGTGTTTTCGATTTAAACTAAAGTGAGAACTTATTCTCGCGAAGTCGATCGGTGTGCGCAGAAATTCCTTGCGCATGGTCTCACCAGTGGGGGTGTAATATTGTGCTTGCCCATTCGAGTCAACGTAGCGCACCGCTTGGTAGCTGTTGCTGCGGTTGTTGAATTCGGCGGCGAGGATATTGCCTGTGCCAATCTTCTCGCCGTCTAGGAATGCTTCTTCGAATAGAACTTTAAAGCTGTCTCCGCTACGTATGTCTAGCGCAAAATCGATATCCCAACCAAAGATATTGGCGAGCTCCATTACCAGTTTGTCATCTAAAAAGGCTTGTTTTCCAGCATCAAACAGTGAGGTTTTAATTTCGGCTGTTCGCGATGAAAGCTTGATGTCGGGCGTGCGATTGATTTGCTCAAAGTTAAAGCCGGCGTCATTTCGGTTAAAACGGTAGCTGTTAAGTCGGCTTTCTATATAGCGTAGCTGGTTGAGTTTGCCATCGGCATCGATTGCAAACTCAAGCGTGTGGCCTGGGTAAAGAGCGGTTAGACGCTTCGCTTCTGGAGTGCTTTGCAGCAGTTCCATCATGTCGCTATCACGCAAACCGACCCGCTTAAATATAAGCGATAGGTTATCGCCAGATTTAACCGTTTCGGTAGAGGTTGTTAGGTCGTTGTTGGTGAGGGGGAAAGGTGCGGTGCCAAGATCTAGCTCTGATGTAATGGTAAGGTTGCTGAATGCCGGCAGTTCGAGTTGAGAAACCCGCCGCTCGGCCGCTAAATCGGCCTGAACGGACTTGCTTGGTAGCAGCACAAATAAGCCGAGTAGAGAGGTGAGGCCCGCAACTGCAGCGAGATGAATTTTGGGGATGCGCTGAAGCATCTGAGCGCGCTGCCCAGCCTTTTTTGTCGCACCAGTTTTTCTTTGATTATCAAAAGCTTGCATCAGAATATTAAGTCACTACCGAGATTGTCCCCTGAACCCCTGTGTTTATATCAGAAAAAACACAGAATTTCATTAGCCGAATATAATACTAAGCATCTTATAGCGAAATATTTGAAGCAGGTTGATATCAACCCCGCTTTGGATGTTTTGCGCAGGCATAAGAAGCGTTGTTGTGCGCCGATTGGGCATGTTGGTGTTGAGCGGGGGCAAAGATTGCTGATGCGAGGGTGCGCTTGACCTGAAGTTCGCGCCTACAAGCGGTTTGTTTACATAAAATCGGTGCTAAAGGTTTGTTTTGGAGGGCTTTTTCGGTATCGTTGCGCCACCAAAACTAGACATCTTGAATATGTAGGAAGAGCTTTATGACGGCAGTAGATCCAACCTTAATCGACGACTTGGACGCTCGAGGCTTAATCGCCCAAATGACGGGCGAAGACCAGCTGCGTAGTTGGTTGGCGGACGGTTCGCGAACGCTCTACTGCGGCTTTGATCCAACGGCCGATAGCCTGCATATCGGTAGCTTAGTACCTCTACTTACCTTGCGCCGTTTTCAGCAGGCTGGCCACAAGCCTTTAGCCTTGGTTGGCGGCGCCACAGGACTTATCGGCGACCCGAGCTTTAAAGCTCAAGAGCGAAAATTGAATACCCCAGATATAGTCGCAAATTGGGTCGAAAAGCTAAAGCACCAGGTGTCGAGGTTTATTGATTTTGGTAGCGCCGAGAATAGCGCGGAAGTTGTTAACAATCTCGATTGGACCGAAAAGTTAAACGTGCTCGATTTTTTGCGCGATGTTGGCAAGCACTTTTCTATCAATAATATGATTCAGAAAGAGTCAGTAAAGCAGCGTATTGATCGTGAAGGTGCGGGTATTTCTTTCACNGAGTTTACCTACATGATTTTGCAGTCTTACGACTTTGCCGAGCTGTACAAACAGCACAACTGCACTCTGCAAATTGGCGGGTCCGATCAATGGGGCAATATCACTGGCGGAATCGACTTGGCTCGCCGCATGTATGGCGGGCAAGTTTTTGGTTTAACGCTGCCTCTTGTGACCAAATCAGACGGCACTAAGTTTGGTAAAACNGAATCGGGAACCATCTGGCTGGATCCCGCAAAGACCTCACCTTACGCTTTTTATCAATTTTGGCTAAATACGGCAGACGCTGATGCCTATAAGTTTTTACGCTATTTCACCTTCNTGTCGGTGGCCGATATTGATGCAATTGAAGCGGCCGATAATGCTGCTGAAGGGCGCCCGCAGGCTCAGGGTATTTTAGCGCGCGAGGTTACCAAACTGATTCATGGCGAAGAAGGCTTGATTGCGGCGGAGCGAATTACTGCTGCGATGTTTAGTGGGGAGCTTAGCGATTTAAGTGAGTCGGATCTGGAACAGCTAAAACTCGATGGTTTGCCCTCTAGCGATCTGGATTTGAGCACACTTTCCGATACGCCTTTAACGACCTTACTTGCGGATTGCGGTATGGCAAAGGCGGGGCGAGAAGTTAAAGATGCGCTAGGTCGAAATGCGGTCTTCATCAACGGAGAGGCTAAAGGTGCTAGCGACAACATGAATGCCGCCGCTAGTTTTAGTGTAGCTAATGCATTGTATAGCCGCTTTTTCTTGGTCAAATTAGGTAAGAAGAAAAATCACTTATTCGAGATCGCGGGTTAACCTCGGTGCAATTAGTGCTGGTTGATGGCGGGAGAGGGTGTTAATGGCCGTAAAGTTTAAAACTTATTTAATCAACCTTGAAAAATCGTCCGACCGGCTTAAAAAAGCGCAAGATGAGTTGGACGCAGCGGGGATAACCTTTGAGAGAATTCCAGCCGTCTACGGCCCGGATTTATCATCGGAAGCACTGCATGAGCGCTACAGCAGCGAGTTAAATCAGTATCAGTATTACAAGAATTTGAACGCTGGTGAAATAGGCTGTTTTTTGAGCCATCGCAGAGCTTGGCAACAGATTCTGAACGATGACCTTGATTATGCGCTTGTGCTTGAGGATGACTTTGCTGTCGAACCTTTTGCTAGCGATGTTTTGCAGCTCGCAGGTGAAATAAAGCAAAAATGGGATTACATAAAGCTGATTGACACGACCCGTCGTCGCAAGTCCATTTGGGAGCAACCTTTAACTCGCGGTAGTTTGATCGTGTTTGACAAGTTACCTGCGGGTACCTGCGCACAGCTAGTGAGCCGTTCAGGAGCAGAAAAACTACTTCGGGCCACAGCCAAGTTTGGTCGACCAATAGACATAGATCTTCAGCACTGGTGGGAAAAAGGCATAGACATTTTTGGTATCACACCTTACGCATTCGTTAAACAGCGTGGTTTTGCTAGCGAGATTGACGTTATCGGGCAGCGGAAGAAGGAAAGGCGCCGTGCGCTCAGGCGGTTTGTAAATCAAGTGTTGTTCAAAATAAGGAATGCGCGAGAGAATGGAAAGCGCCTTAAAAGCTTAAAACTGACCTAATGGTTCTATCGAATCAATAAAAAGCCCGGCGAATAAGACCGGGCTTTTTTATACCCGAAATATCATGATCACTACAAATGAAACATCATTCCGTAAGCTTTGCATTGGCAGAGAATGGAGCCCCAGCTTTGTCTTGCCAGTTACCTNGGAGTGCGTGTTGTTGTCAGGGTGTCGGTAAGTCGTGAGACAGTGAGTGGACGAGAGTTTGTAGTTGGAATTCATTAAGATTTTACCCATTACTTGGGCTTGTTTTTCGCCGCTGATAAATAGTTATAACCCAAATTTTTACAGTAGATAATTAGTTGTGTTTCTTATGCGTTAATTGTGGTTTTAGCGGTGGAAATTTAGCGCGCATAGGGTTAGATTGGTACGCTAATTTTAATGTATAACACAATAATAATTTTAGGGTGGTTTATGACACTTTCATTGATTGATACGACGGTTTTTGTTGTTTATGCCTTAGCGCTTGTAGCTGTGGCGCTTTGGGTTTCCCGTGAAAAGGCTGGGCACAACAAAGACACAAAAGACTATTTTCTCGCGGGCAACAGTTTACCTTGGTGGGCCATAGGGGCATCACTTATTGCTGCGAATATCTCGGCCGAGCAAATTATTGGTATGTCCGGTTCTGGCTTCGCGATTGGTTTAGGTATTGCCTCTTATGAATGGATGGCGGCAATTACGCTTATCATCGTGGGCAAATATTTTCTTCCGATCTTTTTACAGCGTGGAATCTATACCATGCCGCAATTTTTGGAGCAGCGTTACGATCACCGTGTGCGCACCGTCCTCGCAGTATTTTGGTTGGGTGTGTACGTTTTTGTGAATTTAACGGCTGTATTGTGGTTGGGCGCATTAGCGATTAACACTATTGCCGGTGTCGACATGATCTACGGTATGATATTTCTCGCATTGTTTTCTGTGGTGTATTCGCTCTACGGCGGTTTGAAGGCGGTCGCGATGACCGATATTATCCAGATTTTTGTGTTGGTTGCTGGCGGATTGTTGTTAAGTTATATATGTCTAGATTTGATTGGCGCTGGCGAAGGTGTCATTGCGGGCTTTGTTACCTTAACCGAGCAGGTTCCAGAAAAATTCGATATGATTTTAAGTGAAGATAAATCCTCACTATGTAAGCTTGCCGGGCCTTTCGGTGCTAGTCGGCGGGATGTGGATTATGAACTTGTCGTATTGGGGTTTTAATCAATATATTATTCAGCGCACCTTGGCTGCGAAAAGTTTAGAGGAGGGGCAAAAGGGTATTGCCTTCGCTGCATTTCTAAAGTTGCTTATGCCAATTATTGTTGTCCTGCCTGGAATTGCGGCGGTGGTATTGGCCCCAGAGTTAGAGCGTCCCGATCAGGCTTATCCGTCGATGATGCAGTTGATGCCTGTTGGCGTTAAAGGTTTGGTTTTCGCTGCATTGGTTGCTGCAATCGTTTCTTCGTTAGCGTCGATGACGAATAGCATATCAACCATTTTCACAATGGACCTGTATTCCTATTACAAGAAGAACGAAACTCAAAAACACTATGTTACGGTTGGCCGAGTAGTTAGCTTGGTATCATTAACTCTGGCAGTGATTTGCGCTAAACCTTTGTTGGGGCAGGCGGAGCAGGCATTTCAGTATATTCAAGAGTTTACGGGGTTCTTTACCCCAGGAATATGTGTGCTGTTTTTGCTGGGCATGTTTTGGAAAAAGGCGAATGCAAATTCCGCAATGGTTGCCGCACTGGGTTCGTTTTTACTTTCTATAGTTCTTAAGTATCTGTGGCCTGAACTACCCTTTATGGATAGGGTGGGCTTGGTGTTTATACTTTGTGTGATTCTGGCTGTTGTTACGGCGTTAATTACCGGTGGCAAGGATCAAGAAAATGCAGTGAATTTGGATGATATCCAATTTAAGACGCGCAGCTCTTATAATGTTGCCGCCATAGCGGTGATCTGTATTTTGATTGCCTTGTATTCGGCTTGGTGGTAAATGTTTCTGCGGCACCGTTTTCTTCGGTGCCGCGTTTGTTTTGACGTTGCGCGCCAGTTTCGGGCGCGCGCTCACAACTTATTTTTTGAACTACGAAAACTTCTCCAGTAAACCCGCACCGCGACTCGCCTTACAAATATGAAACTCCGCTGTCAAACCAGTCTGTGCGGTATAGTCGGTATTCAGTTTAGATTTTATTGCCCCGATATATTGCGGCGGCACTAGCGCTATTACGCATCCGCCGAAACCTCCCCCTGTCATCCTTACGCCACCGCGATCACCAATTATTTCATCGACGATTTTCACTATCAGGTCTACAGCGGGAACCGTTATTTCAAAATCGTCTCGCATCGAAATGTGCGAGGCTTTCATGAGTTGACTAAGTTGTTCCGCGTTAGATGTTCGCAGAGCTTCGGCAGCTAATTCTGTGCGAGTATTTTCGGTAACAATATGTGTCGCTCGGCGTAGCGTTGTGGGGTTTAATTTTGCGGTAAAAAGTTTCAGTAGTTCTGGTGTTGCATCGCGTAGAGATTTTATCCCCATAACTTGGGCGGCCTCTTCACACTGTATGCGACGAGTATTGTATTCGCTGCCGACCAAGCCTCGCTTTACTTTGCTATCGATTATTAGAACTTCTAAATCACTTGGCATTGGTACGTGATGCAGTGACAGGTCATTGCAATCGATTAGTACCGCATGCCCTTCTTTACCTGCCGCTGAAATTAACTGATCCATGATACCGCAATTACACCCAGCGAAATTATTTTCGGCCGCTTGGCATAGAAGCGCAATTTCAGTTGCGCTCAAATTGAGTTGATTGGTTCCTGAAAGCGCGCTGGCGAAGGCTACTGAAAACGACGCGGACGAACTAAGTCCGGCGCCTTGGGGGACATTGCCTGATGCAACGACATCCATTCCGCGAATATTGTCGTGCCCAAGTTTAGTCAGCTCGTTGTGTACACCGCGTAAATAGTTTGCCCAGGGGTGTTCGATGTCAGGCGTTATTGGGCTACGGCCATCCCACTCACTTTTTTCTGAGTCTATGTCGTGAGCAATCACACTCATGCGGCTGTCGTCACGAGATTTTATGGCTAGATAGGTGCCTCTATCGATGGCGCAGGGCAATACAAACCCACCGTTGTAGTCTGTGTGCTCGCCGATAAGGTTGACGCGCCCTGGGGCAAAATAAAGTGCATCTGGCTTACATTGAAATGACTCAATAAAAGCTTCTTTTGTTTTTGTGGCTAGGTCGTTCATAAAGTGTGTCTGTTGATCTGTATGGGTTAAGAATTCAATTATTTTTCGAGGTAGTGATGAGTGCTGCAGCTTCTTAGGCGCTCGGCGGCTTGCTCGGGCGTAATGTCACGCTGCGGTTCAGCGAGTAATTCATAGCCGACCATATACTTTTTGACCGTTGCGCTTCGTAGCAGTGGTGGATAAAAGTGGGCGTGTAGCTGCCAGTGGCTTTGATCTTTTGAGCTGAATGCCTGCCCGTGCCAGCCCATTGAATAGGGAAAGCTGCAACCAAACAGGTTGTCGTAACGAGTCAGCATACTCTTCAGAATGGTTGCCAGTGATAACCGCTGTTCGGTGTCTAATTGATGCAAGTGACGAATCGGTGCAAGTGGCAATAGTAAGGTTTCGAATGGCCAGGAGGCCCAGAAAGGTACGACACAAAGCCAGTGCTCGTTTTGATCTACAACACGCTGTCCTGTCGCGAGTTCTTTTTTAGCGTAGTCGAGCAGTAGATTGCGGCCGTAGTCGGTTTGGTAGTTAAGAAGATGTTGGTCGACCTTTATTGCTTCAGTTGGTAGTTGGTCCGTCGCCCAAATCTGGCCGTGTGGGTGAGGGTTGGAGCAGCCCATTGCTGCACCCTTGTTTTCGAAGACTTGCACCCACTGAAAACGTCGGCCTAGCTCTTCGACTTGGCTGGCCCAGCAGTTCACGACCGATTCAATTTCTGTAACGTCGAGCTGGGGCAATGTTTTGCTGTGGTTGGGCGAAAAACAAATAACCCGCGCTACACCTTTTGCCGGTTGCTCTGTAAATAGGGGGTCTAGATCCTTGTTAGTTGATACGTCGATATCTTCAACGGCGGCGAAGTCGTTGGTAAAAGTGAAAGTTGATGTGTAATTGTCGTTTGTCTCGCCATTGATCCGGGTGTTGCCGGGGCATAGGTAGCAATTAGGGTCGTGCTGGATAGCCGTGTCTGTGGCGGGAGTTTCTTGCTGNCCTAGCCAGGGACGTTTACTTCTGTGCGGGCTAACCAAAACCCATTCGCCAGTTAATGGGTTGCGGCGGCGGTGGCTGTGGTTATCACGATCAAATATAGGTGTTGAGGTGGTGTCTTGCATATGTCGTCTTGCCTGAGCTTTGCGTTGCGAGATATTAACGGCACTGACGGAGCGGTAGGGGTGGCCGTCTCCGTTAAGCGTTGTATGTGTTCTGGGTAGCAATGTTAGCAGCGAACAGGTGCGTGCACCGCCGGTAATTGCAATTGGTGGGAATAGTAGCGTTTAACCGCGACAAGGTAAACGTTTACCTTTCCGTTTCGGATTTGGTCTTTTGTGGAGTCCCGCTAACTTGGGTGCGGCATTAGTTTTGGCTTTTTACTTGTATAAAAAACAGGCTTGCGGAAACTATTTTATTTATTTTCCCATAACGCCTTGCCAAGCCTTTTGATATGCGTATAATGCGCATCCTCGACTCAGGGCACAGGTGCTCAGTAGTCTTCTGGTACGAGCTAAGCGCCGGCCGGAATCGCTCTTTAACAATTCAATCAAGCAATGCGTGTGGGTGCTTGTAGGTTGGTGATGCGTCAGCTTGACCTTTTACATTTTATGTAATT
>Ga0065722_100537_pt1 | contig 13763 bp, 11 predicted proteins | sample BansetMetagenome_FD_59109 | JGI IMG/M metagenome (GOLD analysis project Ga0065722, IMG submission 59109) | Bankia setacea gill microbial communities from Puget Sound, Washington, USA - Caecum Enriched | ecosystem: Host-associated > Mollusca > Digestive system > Ceca | place: United States... | reverse complement strand
CAGCAGGAAGCTATCCTGCTGAATACAATAGGTTGTCGGGCGAGGAGGTAAGAGGTGTTCGTCGCAACAAACTCAGTGATTGCAGCAAACAGGTTTTAGATTCTATAGCTTGCACGCGTCATAACTTTAGAGACCAGCGTCATAACCGTTTTGACTGGGGCTGGGAATTCTGCGCCACCGGCGTTTAGCGCCGAATGAGCATGTTTCGCTTCATCTATTAGCATCTGCTCTACAATCGCTCGGGATTCTGCATCCTGCTCTGGCAGTTCCGACAGGTGTTGCTTCAAGTGCTCGCATACCTGCTGCTCCGTTGCAGCCACAAATCCCAAGCTTACCTTGTCGCTTATCAAGCCCGCCGTGGCACCTATGCCAAATGATAGGCCGTACCACGCGGGGTTGAGCAAGCTGGTATGGCTACCCAGCGCCTCGATTCGTTGCTCGCACCAAGCTAAGTGATCTATTTCCTCGTCGGCTGCCTGCTCCATTTCTGCGCGTACTTTTGGCAGTTTGGCGGTGAGAGCTTGACCTTGGTAGAGCGCTTGAGCACAAACTTCCCCTGCGTGATTTACGCGCATTAATCCTGCTGCATGGCGCTTTTCTTCAGCGCTCAACTCTGCGGTTTGGTCTGCCTGCGGCATGGCGCGAGTGAGTGTTTGCGTGCCGGGAGTAAGCGTTCTAAGAGCGCGGTCGGCACCGCAAATAAGCTGGTCGATAAATGTTAAGTTTCGCATCCTTATACTCCTCGGCATTGTGATCAAAGTATCGACAGCTGCTGATAGTAGACCTGTCGATAGATAAGCCTAGTATTTAGCCAAGCTCATCGCTAACAACGCGGTAATGTGGATCGATAATACTGACCTCGCACAGGTCGCGCGCTTTCTTAAGAAGTTGTACGCACTCGGGACTAAGGTGGCGCAGGTGTAGCTTTTTACCTTGCTGCATATAGCGCTCGGCCAAGCCATCTAGGGCCTCAATACCAGAGTGATCACTTACTCTCGAGCGCTGGAACTCGATAATAACATCATCGGGATCGTTGATTGGATCGAACAGTTCTTTGAAATTAGCCACCGACCCAAAGAATATAGGCCCGCGTAGCTCATACACTTTGCTGCCTTCTTCGTTGATGTAGGTTTCAACATGAATATGCTGTGCGTGCTTCCAGGCAAACACCAGTGCCGAAACAATTACACCCACGATCACGGCAATTGCCAAGTCTGCTGCTACGGTAACCCCAGACACCAGAATAAGAATAAACGCGTCAGATTTGGGGATTTTGCGAATAATACGCAGTGAAGACCACTCAAATGTGCCCAGCACAACCATAAACATTACGCCGACAAGAGCCGCTAATGGGATCATCTCGATTAATTGCGCGCCAAACAATATCAACAGTAGCAATACAACCGCTGCCGAAATGCCCGAAAGGCGACCGCGTCCGCCGGAGTTAATGTTGATCATACTCTGGCCAATCATGGCACAACCGCCCATGCCGCCGAATACGCCATTAATACTATTGGCAACACCTTGACCGATACATTCGCGATTACCTTTACCGCGAGTATCGGTAATTTCATCGATAAGTGTCAGCGTTAGAAGCGACTCGATCAGGCCAACTGCTGCCAGAATAATACTGTAGGGAAGAATTATTCGCAGTGTTTCCAGTGTGAAGGGTACAACGGGGAGCGCAAAGCTCGGCAGTACGCCTTCTAGTGTTGCTGTGGCCGCATCTTCTGCTGGCAGCATATCGCGAACAAAGTCGATAACCGAGCGGGCCGGCAAATCGAGAAAATGTACCGCTAGGGTGACTGCCACAATAGCGACGAGAGAAGAGGGAATCGCCGTTGTTAGGCGCGGTAAAAAATGAATAATCAGCATAGTGGCCACAATAAGCGCCGCCATAACATAAAGAGTTTCGCCCTGCATCCACTCCATGCCGCCGGTTGCGCTGGCTATCTTGAACTGACCTAGCTGGGCCAGAAAAATAACAATCGCCAAACCATTCACAAAACCCAGCATGACAGGGTGGGGCACCATACGAATATATTTACCAAGGCGAAGTATGCCTGCAGTGATTTGGAAAATACCCGATAGAAGCACCGCGGCGAATAAAAATTGCACGCCGTGATCGGCTACTAGTGACACCATCACCACGGCAGTTGCGCCGGTTGCGCCAGAAATCATGCCTGGGCGGCCACCTAGAACAGCGGTTACCAGCCCCATCATAAAGGCCGCATAGAGGCCGACCATTGGCTCTACCCCAGCAACAAATGCAAAGGCGACAGCTTCGGGAACAAGAGCGAGAGCAACAGTGGTACCCGACAAAAGATCCGTACGGACATTCTGCGTAGAGCGAGTAATGAGATTAAACATAAAAACAACAGACCCAAATTGGGAGAAAAGAGCGCCACAGCGCTTCAGACTAAAGACAAATAGCAAACCGAGCGGCGTCGAACGCAGCCGGTAAAAGGGGGCGCGATTGTACCAGAAGAGGGGGGAGGAATCATTGTTGAAAAAACGCACAAAAAAAGGCCCCGCAAGCGGAGCCTTAAGTGATGATTACTACAAATTACTACAATAAGAGGTAAATCAAATATCTACTGCTTGCTGCTGTTACTAACCACTTGGAGATACTGCAATGGGGGCTAAACCGCCCCCGTACAACTTAAATAGCTGGAATACTTACCCAAAAACGCACATTGTCGGATTCGTGGCCGTTGAGCATGTCGTATGTCCACTGCCAGCCGCGCTTAAAGTTGTTGATGTCAGTCGTGTTTGGATTGCTCAAACCAGACGAACCGTTGCGGTGACCAGCAAACCAATTATCGCCAAAATAGCTGCGGCATTCGTTGTACACCTGTACATCCAAACTGCGATTGCTGTTCATGGCATCTGACACCGCATAGTCACCAGAGCCGTAACTCGTCCAAGCGGAGTGACACTGGCGCATCATGCCCCAGTTCTGCTTGGTTGCACCGGCGTTAAATGCGTCGCCGCTCTTACCGTCACCATAGGTGTAGTTGGTGTCCATTACCTCGGTTTCCATCATTGCAGATGCGAGGAAGCGACGGTCTGCACCGGCATTGATATAAGCCTGCTTATTAGCGCCAAGNCCTGAAACCGTGTAGCAGCCACACTCAATACCGCTTGGGCAGCTAAGCGAGCTAGGGCAACTACCACTACTGGAACCGCCGCTGCTAGAACTACTTGAACTGCTTGAGCTGGAACTAGAGGTTGAGCTAGAACCGCCGCCAGCAGAGGCACACTCCGCAGGGCTCACACAACTTGTATTGTTTTCCCATCCCCAGCCTTCGTTATCGTTCACNCAAATGGGGTAGCTAGAACCGTAGTAGTTACAGGTTCCGCCAGAACCGCCAGATGTAGATGACGAGCTAGAAGAGCTAGAAGAACTGGACGAGCTAGAGCTGCTAGAAGACGAACTAGACCCACCGCTACTGCTCTGTGAATTACAGGTGCTAGAGCCGATACAGCTTTGGCCGCTTTCATAACCCCAGCCACTGGTTTGGTTGTTACACAGTGGGTAATTAGTGCCGTACCAATTGCACTGGCCGCCGCTGCCACCGGAGGTGCTCGACGAGCTAGATGACGAACTTGAACTTGATGAGGAGCTTGAGCTAGATGACGAGCTAGAGCCGCCACCGCCACCCGCTTCGGCACAGGTAGAAGAGCCGATACAGCTCTGATTATTTTCCCAGCCCCAGCCAGACGATTGATTGTTACAAATAGGGTGGTTGCTGCCGTACCAATCACATTGGCCCTGAGCAAAGGTGGCGACACTGAAGCCGCCAAGAATGAGAGTAAGAGACGTAATAAGTAAGCGTTTCATGAAGAAACTCCTTTAGGTTATGCACTTGATTCTTATGGAATTATGTTTTATTTCGCCAGCCGTTGAACGGCAAGCAAGCCACCATCATCAATGAGAAAACTTATGGTGTACCTTACAGCGAGTACAAAAACGACGAGAATACGGATTGGTGACGGCGTGAAAATATAAAAGCTTATTGTTGTTATTGTTTTCAGCTGGCACCTGCAGATAGGTAAGAAATACCTCGCCTGCGTTAAAGTTGCTGCAACTGAAACCGAATAATCGCACAGTTATGCAACCGGTTACAAACATCAAGAGTTCATGAGCGTAAGGCGTTGATAGACGCATCCGACCTAAAAAGCGGAACCGGTTCAAGTTTTGGCACGAACACGAGTCTCTTGGCGCAGGGTGCAACCTTATGCTCTAATCCGACCAAGGGCTGACGTACAACAAATAATCAATAAGTTGGACAACATGGATAAGTTCGATCGTTTTCAGCAGCTTCACCGCATTTTTACATCACACAAGCGGCCAGTACCCATCGCCCGCATTGCAGAAAAGCTTGAATGTACCGAAGCCAACGCAAAAAGGTTAGTGCATAAACTGCGGGATTACTGGCAAGCCCCGCTGGAATACAGTGACGACCAGCGCGGCTGGTACTACAACCTAAAGCAGGACGAAAAGTTCGAACTGCCGGGCCTTTGGCTTACTGCCGACGAACTGCAAACCCTAACGGCCCTGCTTCACATAGTGCAAAACATGAACCAAGGGCTAGTGAGTGAAGAGCTGGGGGTGGTTGAAAAAAGTATTGCCAAACTTCTAAAAGCCCGCCACATAGACCCCGCTGCAATCACCCAAAACATAAAATACCTACCGCTAGGAAAGCGAACCACCCGCCCCGCCATTTTTAGTGCAGTAGCTCAAGCACTCATACAGCAAAAACAAATCACCATTATNTATATAGATTACAAACACCAACGCAGCACCCGCACCCTTAGCCCGCAAACCCTCATTTACTACCGCGAAAACTGGCAGCTAGATGCTTGGTGCCATATGCGTCAAGCGCTGCGAACCTTCTCTATATCCAGAATAGAGCGGGTAGTATTTGAAAAAACCAAAAGCCTTCGCAAAAGCGAACAAGAACTAGCCGCCCACTTTAGCGGCAGCTACGGCATATTTGCAGGGCAACCAAAACACACCGCAGAACTGTTGTTCTACCCCGAAGTAGCAAGAGAAATTGCCAGCCAACAATGGCACCCGGAACAAACGTTTGAGTGGCAGGGTAAAAACTACCTATTGCGNATTCCCTACAACCACGACGCAGAATTGATAATGGACATACTGCGCTATAGCAATAGCGTGGAAGTATTGGCACCGCGCGCGTTACGACAAGCCATCAAAGATAAATTGCGAGGAGCATTAAGCCTGTACTCTTAATGTTTTTAAACGCTGCTGGGGGGCGTTTCCTAGAGCGAGGTTAAACATAAAAGTACTGTATAAAAAGGGAGTGCCTAAAACGCACTGGTGGGTTAGTAAAATCCATGCAACAAACAAAAAAGGATAATGCGAAATGGATGATTTTTCGCCGTCAGACCTAAAAGCCATACTGCATTCAAAGCGTGCAAACCTCTACTACCTAGAATATTGCCGAGTAATGCAAAAAGATGGCCGCGTACTCTACTTAAAAGAAGCCAAAGAAGACAACCAATACTGGAACATCCCCATTGCCAATACCACCGTGGTAATGCTGGGTAACGGCACATCCATAACTCAAGCTGCAGTACGTATGTTGGCGCAGGCGGGTGTGTTGCTCGGCTTTTGTGGCGGTGGCGGAACGCCTTTATACATGGGCTGTGAAATAGAATGGATGACCGCTCAAAGCGAATACCGCCCAACACAATACCTGCAAGGATGGTTGGGGTTTTGGTTCGACGATAGCAAGCGCCTAATAGCAGCGAAGCGGATGCAGCAGGGGCGAATTGAATACCTGCTAAGCATATGGGGTAAAGACCGAGACTTAAAAGCCGAAGGCCTGCAAATAGACGACCATGAACTACAGGCCGCGCTGGATGTTTTTAAAGTAAGAACCGAACGCGCCGAGCGTGCGAGCGAACTGCTACTAACAGAAGCCCAGCTTACTAAGGTGCTTTATAAATACGTAGCCAATAAAACCAAATTTGGTGATTTCAGCCGCGAGAGAGAAGGCAGCGACAAAGCCAACGCCTTCCTTAATCACGGCAACTACCTCGCCTATGGATTAGCAGCAACAACCTTATGGGTGCTCGGTATTCCACACGGTTTAGCGCTCATGCACGGGAAAACACGCAGAGGGGCGCTAGTATTCGACGTGGCCGACTTAATCAAAGACGCAATAGTTCTGCCTTGGGCATTCGTATGCGCCAAAGAAAACGCTACGGAGCAGGAATTCCGTCAGCAGTGTTTACAGTCTTTTACCAATCACAAAGCGTTGGATTTTATGTTTAACCAAGTAAAGTCCATAGCTTTACAGGGCGCAGACGAGGAAACCACGCAATGATGGTCACCTTCGTTTCCCAGTAGTGAAAAAAACTCGCTGAAGAAAACCCGCAGAGTGTTAGACGCCTTCGCTAACCGCATTGGCGACAACACATGGCAAACCGTAATCACGGAAGACGGCCTGACAAACCGTAAAAAAAATGTTGCGTAAAACCGCCAGTAAAAATACCGCCGTGAGTTGTCACTGGATACGCTCACGGGCTAGGAGCCATTTTTTATGGGTGGTGGGGAATAAAAGGAAGTTTGATGAAGAGGGTAGGGTGCCGGTGAATAGTACAGTAGTAACAACAGACCATTATAAAGATGATTTCAATTGGAAAACTCAAAAAATCCTAACTCATGCTGCTTCTATCGCTGGACTATTTCATGATTTTGGCAAGGCCAATAAATTATTTCAAGATAAGATAAACCCAGATATTTCTACCGATAGTTTTGAACCATACCGCCACGAATGGATTTCTTTAAGACTATTCCAATCATTTGTGGGCGACCATGCAGATGAGCAGTGGCTTGATGCCTTAGCAAATGCCAATTTCGAATTTTTATATCGTTATTTCAAGGATGGAGTGGATAATCCTGAAAATGAAAAACATCCAATTCTCAGCCTTCCGCCATTTGCGCAATTGGTGGCATGGATTATTGTTTCTCACCACCGCTTACCATTAGTGCCAATGTGGCGTGACGATATTAATGGAAATCCGGGAGATATTAAATGTATTGATTCTTGGCTACAAAAAGGCTTTGACGCAAAATGGAATTCATATCGCTGCAACGAAGATACACAAAAATATCGTCTGGAAAATAACTGGTCATTCAAAGATAAAGCACTGCCCCACCACAGTGTTAAATGGGTTTCTCATGCAACTATTGCAGCATCAAGGGCAAAGAGCGACCTATTTTATTTGTTTGTTGAGGATAACAAGTGGGATTTTATCAACGATCAGCTGTTTACGAGCCATCTAGCTCGTTTGTCTATGATGTTGGCAGATCATCACTATTCAGCGAAACCAAAAGTCAACGATGAGTGGCGAGCTGCAAACTACAAGATTTATGCAAACTCCTATCGAAACAGTGAACTGTTACATGGTCAAGGCTTCAAGCAGCAACTAGATGAGCATTTAATCGGTGTTGCACACCACGCAGAGCGCATTACGAAAGCCTTGCCGAAATTAAACGCTAGTCTCAATTCATTAGAAAATAACGACTTCCTGTCAAGCGATGTAGAAACTTCAATTAGGGAAAAATACGGATGGCAAGACAAAGCGGTAAGGCTAGTTTGCAAATTCAAAAAGGAACCACTTACGCATGGTTTTTTTGGTATTAATATGGCATCTACTGGTAAAGGTAAAACTATTGCCAATGCCAAAATTATGTACGCGCTGGGTGAGCAGGTGGGTAGGACACGGTTCAGTGTAGCTCTTGGGTTGCGATCACTTACTTTGCAAACAGGTAGAGAATTTCGTGATAGTTTGGCGCTGAATAACGAGGAATTAGCTATTGCGGTTGGCGGGGTATCAGTTACACAATTGTTTGAGAATTATTACCTTTCTAATCAAGATTCAAGCGGAGAGGCGCAATCGGGCAGCGAATCTGATAAAGACGTGTTAGATAAAGAACTCTATATAGATTTCAGGGGTGACACATCACATAGCCTCAGTGAATGGACCAAATGTGACAAAAATAAGCGCATAGATAAGTTGCTTTGTGCCCCCGTACTTGTTAGTACCATTGACCATCTTATGCCTGCGACAGAGGGAACCACAGGAGGTAAGCAAATACCCTCTATGTTACGTTTATTAACGTCCGATTTAGTGCTAGACGAGCCTGATGATTTTGGGCTCGGTGATCTTCCAGCACTTTGTCGTTTGGTTAATTGGGCGGGAATGCTCGGTAGTAAAGTCCTCCTCTCAACAGCCACAATGCCTCCCGCTTTGGCATATGCGCTGTATGAATCATACAAGGCGGGCTGGTCTCAGTATGCAAAAGCCAACATTGGAGATTGGGATCAAAATATCTGTTGTGCTTGGTTTGATGAATTTACAGCATCGGATTATGAAAGTCGATTTGTTGATAATTTAGATAAATTCAAAAAGCAGCACCTATATTTTATAAACAAAAGAGTTATGAACTTAACGCAGGAACAGAAACGATATCCGCCAAAACGCATTGGTGAAATTGTTCCTATTCAAAAAGGCGAAGGCAAGAGCCGTTCGGAAAGTTTGGCTACAACTATCTATGCATCACTTTGTACATTGCATTGCCATCACCATACAGAGAGTAGAGGTAAAGTAGTCTCCATCGGACTTGTCCGTATGGCTAATATCAACCCATTAATCGCTGTTGCACAATTGTTGTTAGCGATGGATGCGCCTGAAAATACTTGTATTCATTATTGTGTGTACCACAGTCGTTTTCCGTTGGCAGTAAGGTCACACATAGAGAACAAGCTAGATAACATCCTCAACCGCAAAAATGAATCGTCGTTATGGAGTACAGAAGCAGGAATCGGCGATGTTTTGGCCTGTCATCCAGAGAAGAATCATATTTTTGTTGTTCTTGCTTCACCTGTTGCGGAGGTTGGCAGAGATCATGATTACGACTGGGCAATTGTCGAACCAAGCTCTATGCGCTCGATTATTCAATTAGCTGGGCGCGTAATTCGCCATAGGGAACTTAGGGAGCCTGTTAAACACCCAAATATTCATTTATTGAATGAGAACTTTAAAGCGCTCAAAGGTAAACCAATTTGCTTTGAACGCCCTGGTTTTGAAATGCCAAATCTGGCTTTAGCGGCACATGATCTAGTTGAAATTCTTGACAATGAACAATACCAGCCAATTAACGCCATTCCTAGAATTCAAGAGACCGAAGTTAGGGTGAATAAGCGTGGTGAATACCTCAATCTAAATGAGCTTGAATACAAGGCGTTAGCGTGGCAGCTATTTACTGGCGAGAATAAAGCGAAAGTATGGTGGGCTAATAACCCTTATTGGTGTGGAGAAGTCCAGCGTCAGCAACGTTTCCGAGATTCCAAAAAAGATGAATCATATTATTTATGTATTGAAAGTAAATATTCAATGCCGCAGTGGTGCTGGTTAAATGAAAATGTGTGCCCGCCTAAAATAACGACCGAAATAGGTATCAGTATTGAAACGCTAAATTCTCTGTATTTGGGGGGCGGAATACATTTTTGGTTTGATCTGGATACGACTAATATTTATTTGAAGTTGGCAGATGATTTTTCTATCGAAACTAACGAAGTCAGCAGACGTTTTGGGGAACTGCGAGTAACACATTATAACGATCAAAATTATCAAGAATATTGGTATCACAATAATTTAGGGTTATTTCAGGAGGTTGATGATAAATGAACATAGATAAAAATACAGAGTGGTCAAATGTTATCAAAGCTTATATCGAAAGCTTAGAAGAGGGCGATAAAAAAAATAGCTATGTAGATGAGTTGATTTCCATTTATTTATCAAAAAGATTATTAAATGCAAAATCAAACAAAAATGATGAACAGGTTGAGCTTTGCAAGCTGAAAAATAAAATAACTAAAGTAAAGGTAACGGCGGCACAGCGCCCTACATATGAGGGTTTCTATCGTGTGTTGCGTGAAAGGGAGCAAATCGAAGATTGCTCAAAAGATATTGCCTTTATAGGTAATAAAAATAATTTTTTTAACATCTGGATGTGTCGATCAGTAGAGCTAAGTGAAGGGGTGGTTCCAGGTACCCATATTGCAAGGTTGTCACACTCAAGTAGTACTGGATCATCTTTTTTAGATAGGAACTGTGTTCAGGACAAGAAATACATGACAACCAGTGCTTTGGGAAAAGAAATAGTCGATGGAACATACCCTGATGCAAAGCTGTCGAAACAGGCCAAGTTTTTACTCTTAGAATATGAAGGGAACAGACTTTTCGATGAGTTGATGAAAGGAAACTACTCGGTCTTTTCTGGGTTAGAAGAAAGTAGTGAAGAACTTGAATACTGGGGTAAAACGTATACTTCATTTTTATCACAGAAACCTCAAACCGATTTTTTATTAAAACAATTGTATTTTCCTGTTAAAAATAACTATCACTTGCTTACTGTTTTGCTTTCTTCCTCATTGGTTCAGAGGATTTACAACAGCCATTTTTCCAAGGATGCCCGTAAGGCGAATGAACAATCACAAAAAGCGAGACAATCAGACAGATACTCTGATCAACTCTCTATTCGCTTGCCATCTGTCGCACGATTATTGGTTACTCAGAGTCAGCCTCAGAATGTTTCAGTGCTAAATGGAAGTCGCGGTGGTGCAGTCCGCGTATTCTCATCCCTCCCCCCTACGTGGGAAAATCAAATAAAACCGCCTGTTCACAACAAATCATGGTTTGATCGGGGGATACCATCGAGTGTTATTAAACACGATATAGAGTATTTGAGGACCTTTCTTTTACGCTTTGAACGAATTGACTTAAGCACAAAAGACCCCAAAAAGCGAGATTGGTTAATAAAATGGGGAAGTCAAATCCTATCAAGCGTTATGTTCTATGCCGAAGGCATTCAAAACCTGCCAGCTGGGTGGACAAGCGAGCTGGGAGTAAAGCTAAAGCAAGAGCACCAATATTTTCTTGACCCTTATAGGATCGATTGTTCCTTTCAGTCTGCTAAAGCAGTCTCTGACTGGCAAAGCGTGATTGCAGGTGATTTTGCGAAATGGTTAAACAGAAAAATACAAGGAAAGGACAAAAAATTCACCCCACAGCCAGAACACACAAAATTATGGAGCAGTTTGATGCTTGAGCAACTAAGGGAACATAATGAGATGGTAAAAGTTGTTGTGGCTGCCAACAGGGAGGAGCAGGTATGAGCCAGTACATACTGATGAACCGAATAAAAGTTCAAAATGCGAATGCCGTATCAGGTTTCACTTGGGGATTTCCGAGTATTACCCATTTTTTGGGATTTGCTCATAACCTATCTCGTAAACTCTCAAAGTCAAGTTTCAATAACTTCGAATTATCAGGGTGCGGGGTCGTTTCACATCATAACCATGTGCATACCTATGGAGGGTGGAATGATAGATTTTTACAAAACAAAACTCCGCCATACCTGCACTCTCACAATAAAATAGCCTCTCCTCCAGTTATTGAGGAAGCAAAAATGAATATGACAGTATCGTTACTTATTCACTTCGATGGCTTTTTGGGGAGTCAGGCAGATCGTTTTACTGAATGGTTAAAAAAGCAATGCCTTTTGCAGCGATTAGCTGGTGGCACTATTCTTGATATTGAATCCATTCAAGTTTTTGATCTTTCCGACAAAAATAAATTTTACCTGCTCAAGAGAAAGCTATTGCCGGGTTTCGCTCTAATGGATCGGTCAAATGATTTAGCGCTGTACTATGAAAAGAGACTTGCGGAAAACCCTGAAGCAGAGTTGTTGGATGCATGGCTAGACTTTACTGCGTTAAAGCAACAGGCGCGACCTAAATCTAACCTAATAACTACACATTTGAACGCGCAGGTAGTGAGCGGGACGCTTGTTGAAAGCATGCTGCATGAGTGGGTTTCCCATCTTGAAAAGGTTCCTTACGATTCGATGATCCCTCAATCGGTGTCGGAATACTTCGAAATGCTTGAGCAAACCAAAGCAAACAAAGCAACACTAGAACAGTGGAAGCATTACTCCGAACCAAATGATAAAACCCCAGCCGATTGGGAGTATTTGCCCAAACCCAGTACAGGTTATCTTGTGCCAATAATGATAGGTTATAAGGCTATAACTGAGGTTTATGACAACAAAGATATAGTCAATACTCGAGACAGCGAGACTCCTGTTTGTTTTGTAGAGGCTGCTCATTCAATTGGTGAGTGGAGAGGTGTCAACAACTTCAGAAATGCTGAAGATATTGCAGGTAGCCTCTGGAAATACGAGTACAAAGAGCATTGGTATTTGTGCAAGCAAACGAGCAAAAGTAAACAGTCTGATGTCGATGAAAATATAATTATTACTGAAACTCTAGATCTAAACTAGTCAACTTAAAAAAGGAAAATGTTATGAGTATGAAACTACCAACTATGTTGGCTTTTGAGCGAAAACTAGAAACCTCTGATGCATTGATGATGTCGGGTAATTGGCAGTGTTTGGGGGAAAAAGAATATGAATGGCGCCCTATTAAAATAACCAAGCGTCAAAATCGTTCAACGCAAAGTGCATTTGGTACTTCCGATACAAATAAAACAAAACCGAATCCGGTTTCATCGGATAGCGATGATGCCAACCTTCCTTTAGATAATGATAGTCTTAAAGTTACCTTCACATTACGCATCGTAGGTAATCTTGGAGAGCCCTTTGGATGTAATGACCCTGATTTTGAAAATAAAATAAAAGAAAAAGTCTCTGGATATAAAGAAGAGGGGTTAAAGGAATTGTCGCATCGGTATGCTCATAATATAGCGAGTGGTCGATTCCTGTGGAGAAACCGTGTGTGTGCTGAGGCTATACGTATCCAGGTAAAAGTTAACGATAACAATGAACCAATAATATTCAACGGATATGACTTCCATTTGAATGATTTTTATGCGCAGCGAAACAATACATCGTTGAAACTACTAGCTGACGCTATTTTTAAGGGTTTAGATAGTACAAACGACTATGTTTGCCTGGATGTGGATGCGTATGTTCAATTGGGTAAAGGTCAGCACATATTCCCCTCTCAAGAAATGAATATGGGGGAAAAGAAAAAAGTCCTTTTCAAACTTGATGATTGTGCTGCATTGCATAGTGTAAAAATAGGCAATGCAATTCGTACTATCGATGATTGGTATGACAACGCTGAATTTCCAATTGCAGTAGAGCCTTTTGGTTCGGTTACTCAAAGAGGGCAGGCTTATAGAAAATCAAAAACGGATCTATATACATTAATGCTTGCTTGGGTTAATGACAAAGACGTTACACAGGAACAGAAGAATTTTGTTCTCGCAAACTTAATACGAGGCGGGGTTTTTGGTGGTAAGGAATAATAGAGGATTCCGAAATGAAGCATTTTGTTGAAATACAATTAATTCCAGATCCCGAGGTGCCAGCACCAGTGTTAATGAATGCGGTTTTTTCCAAGCTCCATAAAGTATTGTGCGATCTAGAATGTAAAAGCATAGGGGTCGGCTTTCCTAGGGCTGGGGTTACTCTGTGCGACGTACTTCGTCTGTTCGGGGGGTATGAGAGTCTTGTGCTCCTTCAACAAACAGGATGGCTAGGCGCTATGGCTGACTATAGTCGTATAGCAGCAATTCTTCCGGTACCTGAACGAGTTAAGCATCGGACGGTGTCCCGTAAGCAACGCACTATGAGTGAGTCCAAGCTCAAGCGCTTGTTAAAACGCGGCTCGATTACCGAAGCTGAAGCTAAAGCC
>Ga0065722_100053_pt1 | contig 13802 bp, 14 predicted proteins | sample BansetMetagenome_FD_59109 | JGI IMG/M metagenome (GOLD analysis project Ga0065722, IMG submission 59109) | Bankia setacea gill microbial communities from Puget Sound, Washington, USA - Caecum Enriched | ecosystem: Host-associated > Mollusca > Digestive system > Ceca | place: United States... | reverse complement strand
GCCGATGTACGACTCTCCGACGGAACTGAGATAACGGTTCACTGCCCGAATACCGGCAGCATGAAAAACTGTGTCGTGGAAGATTCTCCATGTTACCTATGGGATTCGAATAACCCTAAGCGTAAATACCGCTATTCGTGGGAGTTGGCGACGACATACGGCGGTGGCTTGGCCGGTATTAACGCCGCCCGCGCTAATCATCTGGTTAGCGAAGCGCTGGAGGCGGGGCGTATTGCTGAGCTGGATAACTACGACACGCTGCAGCGCGAGCAAAAGTATGGCCTCGAAAATAGCCGAATAGACCTACTACTTTCGCGTGCTGGCGAGCAGTGTTTTGTTGAGGTCAAAAGCGTGACTCTCGACATGGGGGGTGGGCAGGGCATGTTTCCGGATGCTGTTAGTGACCGAGCAAGTAAGCATGTGCGTGAGTTAATGGAGCAGAAAAAGCAAGGGCATCGCGCTGTGTTGCTGTTCTGTGTTCAGCATTCGAGGATAGAGCGGGTATCGCCTGCTGATGATATAGATCCGCGTTATGGCGAGTTGTTGCGGCAGGCTGCGGCAATAGGGGTAGAGGTTTTGGCTTATAGTGCGGAAATAACACCTGAAGAATTAACGCTTAAGCGTCCGCTGCCCGTTCTACTTGGGCAATAGCTCTAATCGTAATTGATGTTAGCCTCTGCGTGGCCTAGAGGCCTATTCGTCGAGGTAAACACTTGTTGCGTCTTGCTGAATGGCAATAGGGGTTAGCCGGTCACCCCTACAGGGGCCGGAAACACATTCGCCGGTGTCAATAAGAAACAGTGCGCCGTGGGTTGAGCATTGGATCAGCTCATTTTCGTCATCGAGAAATTCATTAGGCATCCACTCAAGCGGGATACCAAGGTGAGGGCAAGCGTTAAGGTAGGCGTAGATAGCGCCCTCTCTGTGGATCGCGAACGCTTGTTTCGAGCCCAACGTAAATGAGAGAGCGCTGCCTTCCGGTAGTTGGTCGAGATCAAAAAGCCTGATTTTCACAATAATCAGCGTCGCCAACTCGCGGTTACGCGCTGGCCTCTTCAGCCTGCTGGGCTTCATCGACGAGTTGGGCTTTAAGGTCTGGAGACAAATCATTCCAGTGCACGTCCATTAGTGCGCCCTGAAGCGCATATAGCATGACTTTAGACACGTGAATGCCTCGTGCCTTGATTCGCCGGTAGGCCTCGACTGCGCCTGTTTCAGATAAATCGCTGTAGTTATTGATGCCGATAGCATGGAGAATATTCACTGATGCCATGCCCAGATTTTTTAATCCGAGCAGTTCGCCTTGACTACCTTGGCTATCGTTGTTGGAAGTCATCCAAGTCCGCTCCCATGGTTGTTATTATTAATATGATTGGGGTAAGTGGTGAGTTGATGTTCTATGTGCCCGCTTCTTATTATAGTTATGCTTTCACCTATTGGGGGGAAAGCTTGCAGACGGTCATGACACTATCTCTATACCGGTACTGCCTAAATGTGCGATTTCACGTACAAGGCAGTGGCGAGAGAATTAAATCACCAACTGCTAATAATACAGACTTATAACAGCAGCGCAATTGCTTTGGAGAAGGAATATGGATGACCGTACTGGCGACACTGGGGGCTTCATCACATTTGAACAAGCCAGTGGCCAGGAATCTTCGCATATCGACCAGAACTCGTTGGAGCAGCCTGTCCATTGTCGCCTGGTAGATCCGGTGATACGCCTCAAGAGCGCTGCTGCCGAACAGGGTTTTGATTTGCGTATTGCCAGTGGTTATCGCTCGTTTGACCGCCAGNTGGCTATCTGGAACCATAAGGCGACNGGTGTTCGTCCGATTTTAGGGGCCAACGGTGAGGTGCTGAATATTACACAGCTTACGGATACGGAGCGGGTTGCGGCGATACTGCGTTGGTCGGCGGTTCCTGGTGGCTCGCGACACCACTGGGGGAGTGATATTGATGTCTACGACGCTGCTGCTGTGCCTGAAGGCTATTCACTGGCGTTAACAGTGGCCGAGTGCGAAGGCATGTTCCTGCCTTTACATCAGTGGCTAGGCGAGTACCTCAGAGAAAACGGTAGTGACTGGTATCGGCCGTTCACCGGTTTTGGCCGTGGTGGTGTGTCTCCCGAACCTTGGCACTTGAGTTTCGTTCCTATTGCACGAAAAGTAGAGCGGGTGGTAACGCAAGAGAGGCTTGCGGCGTTACTAGAGGCGACAGACATGGGTTTACAGCAGGCGCTGCTGAATCAATTTGATGCAATTTACAGCCGCTATATAGGGGCATACTTCGAGGGTTGATGTTTATGCTGGTGATCTTTGATTGCGATGGCGTTTTGGTCGACAGTGAAACTTTAGCGGCGGATGTTTTTTCGCAGTGCCTTGCGCGGCAGGGGGTGCGAATGTCGGCGGCGGCCTGCTATTCTGAATTTCATGGGCATACGTTGCCACTACTGTTTTACTTGGATAGAATCGCATTTTGATGTTTCTTTGCCCGAAAATTTTACCGAGATTTTATCGACGGCAACACGTGAGCGATTTACTTTGGACCTGCTGCCCGTGGCTGGAGTTGAAAAATTATTGCGCCGCTTATTGCGGCGGAATATCCCTTTTTGTGTCGCTTCAAATGGAGAGCACAAAAAAATCAATCATTCCCTTGCGGTTACTGGGCTCGATAAGTTTTTCCCTGAATCAGATAAAATAATATCACGCTTTAGTCGAGAGGATGTACTTCAGGGTAAGCCCGCACCAGACCTTTTTTTGCACGCAGCAGAGGTAAGTGGGGTGGCGCCGCAAAGCTGCTGGGTAATTGAAGATTCGCCGTCGGGTTATAAGGCAGCGGTATCGGCAGGTATGCAGCTAGTGCAGTATGTTCCGCAGGCGGATTTACCTGGGGGCCCTAGGGGCGGGAATATTTGTCGGAATATGGATGAAGTGGCCGTACACGTTATTGATTAGTAAAGCGTTTATGAATGCGTTTTAGCGGCTTCTTTTTTCGGCAAGGGTGGTTGGATCGGGGTGGANTTGTAAAGAACGGCTGCTGTTAGCGGATTACGCAAAGATTGCAATGATCCAATCTAAGGCTGCTGTAGCGGAAAGCGCTTTTTAGGTGCCGGTGCGGTCTTTTGTGGTTTCAGAAACAATCATATTGTGCTCCTGTAGCCATTTCAGTACTGATTTGCGGCTGGTGAGCATGGCTCGATAGGTATTCAGTACGGTTTCGCTGGGGTTTTTCATTGAGTCCATGCGCGCTATTCTGTCTTCGAGAAAGGCGATGTCGGCAAGAATTTTTGTGGTTACGGCGTTTACATGTATCCGCTGTTGTCCAATGACAATTAATTTATCGGCTTCTGTGGTAATCGCTTTTTCAAGGGTGTCGTTAGTAACAGCGTTATTCGGTTGAGCGGTGGCTCCTGCATTTAATTTTGTTTTTTCGCTATTCGTGTTCATAATTACTACATCTCAGGTACTGAACAGGAAAATCAATTCTCAGGATCGTTCTTGTTGTACTCTTGTGTTGCGTGTGTTGCGTGTTGTGTGTGTTGAGCCTGCCCGGGGAAATCAAAAAATGCATTATTTTTTTGGGGCTCGTAGAACTAGTATGGATAGTATTTAGCTTATTCGCCAGCAGTCTCCGNCGCCAAAGTATGTGCGATATTACTTACATGCCAGAATTTGCGGACAGGTTAGTTGGGCCGTTAGCTGGCTTAGAACCAAGCCTTGTTGAACCTTCTGTAACGGTTATAAAAGCGAGAAAGTTTATGCCTCCTGAAGACGATGAAAAATATAATTTGATATTTCGTGGTGTATTGGCGAAAAGCGTCGAGCCAGCCGAAGCGAAACGCAATTTGGGGCAATTGTTTAAAATTGATTCCGCAAAAGTGGAGGCTCTTTTTGCGGGTAAACCCGTAGTGCTTAAGCGTGGCCTTACGTTGGATGTGGCGACTAAATATCGGGTTGCAATTAAAAAAGCGGGGGCTTTGGTTGATGTCGAGATGCAAACCAGTACTCCAGCGAAGCCTGCGGGCAAAGCGGCTTTTGCTGTGCCCGCTGCTGAATCTACAGCAGACAAAAGCCTAGGTGCAATACCCGGTGCCGGATCTGACCTTGGCGCTATTCCTGGAACTTCTCCCGCCTCTGTGCCGCAGGTAACCACCACTATTGAGCCTGCCGATGGCGAGGCCCCGGCTGCAGTGCCAGTGACTGAGCCGTCGCCACTGCCGCATGTGGAAGAATTGGGAGCTGAATTTACCTTGGCGCCTGTGGGTGCCGATCTGTTAAAGCCGGAAGAGCACAGTCAGGTGGCGGCTGTTGTAGTGGATACGTCGGGTTTGAGCATAAAGGCCGCCAGCGGCAATCTTTTGGAGCCGACGGAATACCGCCAGGACGACGCCTTGGCGCTTGATTTAAGTGGGTTTGATTTGGCCGAGGCTGGGGCTGATGTACTAAAGCCCGAAGAGCGCAAAACGGTTGAGCCGGTAGAGGTGGATATTACCGCTATAAGCTTGGCTGAACCAGGTGGAAACCTGGCGTCGCCTAAACCCGCACCACCTCCAGCGCCAGATGTTAGTGGAATCTCGCTGGAGGATGGCTGATCGTGTTGCCATTGATCGTTAGAAGCGGGGTGCCTTGGGCAGTTTTTTGTAGTTCTCGATAGAGTTGAGAATTTCTTGTTTTGCAACGTCGGCGTCTGCCCAGCCGTCTAGCTTCACCCATTTACCCTCTTCTAAGTCTTTGTAGTGCTCAAAAAAGTGGGCAATACGATCAACTTTGATTTTTGATAGGTCGGCGAGTGACTCAATATCGTCGTAATATTTGGTAATACTGCTCACTGGAACCGCTAGAATTTTAGCATCAATGCCCGATTCATCCGTCATTTGCAGTACCCCCAGAGGGCGGCAGGTGACCACGGAGCCTGGGAGTAACGGGCGGTTCATGTACACCAAAACGTCAGCGGGGTCGCCGTCGTCAGCTAGTGTGTGCGGGATATAGCCGTAATTGGCTGGGTAGTGCATGGCGGTGCCGAGGATGCGATCCACAAACATGGCGCCAGATTCTTTATCTACTTCGTATTTAACCGGATCGCTGCCCATCGGAATTTCGATGACAACATTAATTTCGTCCGGCGCATTTTCGCCTGTTGGTACTAAGTGAAGACCCATATTGTTCTAACCTTACCTTACTAATTTAAATCTAATATCTATAGTTATAAGTGCAGTGGCTTATTGTTGCCGCAGTCTGACCTGGTCTCAGCCTTAGTTTCATGTGGAAGCGAGGCGTGCCGGGTGGGCGCGATTGTAACATACGAAATGTTGCGAACAATCGTGCTTTCGATGGCTGCTGGAGGGCATATTCCTAGCGTCCGCACCAAGTGTTGTGTGAATGTTGTGCAGGTGGTGGCATGATGCCGTAGGTGGTCGAGCCCTAGTTTAAAGCGCCTAGGCGTTAAGTTGTTGTGCTAAGGCGCGCGGCGGTAACGCAGGGAATGAAATATTAAATACATCAATCGGTCGGCAAGTGACGTCGGAGCGTCTGATGTTCATCAAAAAGGGAGCACATTACTTATGCGCAAGGTTCGCGTTTGCAATATGCAGAGTAATCAGGGGTTGATTTGAGTACAGCAGGGCAAAGCAATTCATTATCACCGTTAGTACCGGTTATCCCGAGGGCGGTGACACTTGCCATTGTCGCGTTAACGTTGGCGCCCTTTCTGGCGATGGTACTCGGCATGAATTTGGGCGTGCAGATGAATTTGTCTTCGCTGGAGCAATTACCCTTGCTTTCAGCGCAGGATCGCCTGAATAATCTGCATTTAGTTATGGCTGGGCCACAGTTTCATACGTTGTTAGAGTGGAGCGCCATCATTGCGGCTGTCCTCACGGCTTTGCTTGCCTTCAGTCAATACAACCTCTCCACCAATATTGCGGCGCCAGTCATTGGGCTGTCGTTGCTGTGTGCAGCGTCTATGGATGTATTCCATTCTATGGTGTCCTCCCGGCTTCTCGATACGGTGGCAGATAGTTCAGTTTTGGCGCCCTTTAGTTGGGCTGCAGCACGAACCTTTAATGCGATGATTTTATTGTTAGGTGTTTCGTCATTGATATTTCTCAAGGGTCGAACTAACGATGAAAATGCCCTGTCTATATTGCTTGGTATTGCCGGTGCGTTTGTAATTCTTGGGTACTTGGTGGTTCAGTGGTGTATTAGCACTGACCAGATTCCGCACACCATCTATCCGGATGATTTGATAAAGCGTCCACTGGATACCATTCCGCTGGTTATCTATATATTTTGTGGGGCTTTCGTTTTTCCACGGTTTAGAAAATTGTACCCCAGTGTTTTTGCCGATGCGCTAATCCTTAGCATGCTGCCAGCCGTTGCCGTTGAAATGCATATGGTACTAGGGTCTTCGACACTGTTTGACGGCCATTTTTTTGCCGCACACCTGCTTAAAGTGTTGACCTACGTTGTGCCTTTTATAGGTTTGTTGCTCGATTACTACATAACCTATCAAAAGGACCGACTTAAAACGGCGCAGCTGCACCAAACCTATCGTGAGCTGGAGGAGCGTACATTGCAGCTCACCAGAACCAACAAAGGGTTGGAGCGTTCCAATCGCTATAAGTCAGAATTCTTAGCGAGCATGTCCCATGAATTACGTACGCCGCTGAATTCAATTATTGGTTTTAGTCGGGTGTTACTGAAAGAGCTGGGTGAGGAAAAGGCTAAGCGTGGTGTGCGAGCGGTGGAGGCCATTACCCGCAATGGAACGCACCTGCAGGGGCTGATGAATAATATCTTGGATTTATCCAAGATGGATGCTGGACGTATGTCAATCCATGCGGAGCTATTTAGTCTGGGTGATGTGGTTCAGGACGTTATGTCAGAGTTACTTCCAGCGGCGGAAGCAAAATCTCTGGACTTTACGTTGGTGAGTTACGCGCGTAATTTGTCCATCACTAGCGATAAAACCAAACTTCGGCAAATGTTGCTTAATCTAGGGTCCAATGCTATTAAATATACCCACAGTGGGTCGGTTACTCTTTTCGTAGAGCAGCAAAAATCTGGGCCTTTGGGTAAGTCAGTAAAATTCGTAGTAAAAGATACTGGCATTGGTATTGCTGAAACTGAAAAAAACCACCTGTTTACGGAGTTTGGTCGAGCAGAAGAGGTTCAAAAAAGTGGCATCGAAGGAACCGGCCTCGGGCTAATGATTACCGCCAAGCTTGCCAGTTTGTTAGGCGGGTATATTGAGTTTGAAAGTACCTACGGTGTTGGCAGTGAGTTCCGTTTGTTTCTCCCTATTGGGGCAGACGTATCGGAAGTAAACCTTGTTTCCGAAGGGCATTGGGATCGAAAGGGTTTTGCGATTGCCTATTTTGGTGATAGTGAAGGCGTCGAAACTGAGTTGGAGAAATTATTTATCGACGAGGGTGTCTGGGTCTGTGCAGAAAAACGGCTGAAGGTGTTTTTCGAGCGCTGCGAGGAGTTAATGCCTGATGTGATCTTCTTCGAGTGTGATCGTGGTGGTATCGACCCGTTACAGTTACTTAGAAGTATGTATGAGCGTAATTTACTCGCAGACATACCCAAAGTTGGGGTTTGCGGGAATAAAGTGCTGGAGAAGCAGGTGTTGATGGAGGGCGCCGATCTGTTCCAGAAAAAGTTGGATGCAACGCCGGTACTGAAAGAAAAACTGTATCGCTTAGGTAGTCGAGATATTTCCAGCGTGNTGGTAGTGGGGGCATCCCCTAGCCACATAGCGCAGTTGCATAACGAGTTTTCTGGTTTTGGCATCGAGCCTGAATTTGTTGATTCGACGGCGCTTGCTCTGGAGCAGTTATCGAATTTAATTCCCGACTTACTTGTGATAAATCTCGGTAATTTGGCTGTAGAAACAACGCGCTTGATGGTTTCGTTGAATAATGATGAACAGTCGCGGCGGATACCGCAGGTGCTCTACAATGGTGCGGGCAACCAGCGAAAAATTGTTTTTAGTAGTGAGGTGCAAGAGGAGGTTCGCGCGATAACGCCGTCGGTTATCGAAATATTCGCTGCCGCTTTCACTATGCGTAGACGGGTAAAAACTAGTCTTATGAGAATAGAAGCGCTTAATCGCAGCTTGAAGCAAAATGAGAAGCAAGTGATGCTCGAGCCTTTGATTGAGGGGGTTGGCGATAGTGATGTGGCGGACGACGTGCGTATATTGGTTGTCGAAGATTCACCCGATAGCTCAGAGCTCATTGATTGGATATTGGTCGACTCAAATTTTAAACACGATTGTGTTACCAGCGGAAGAGCGGCGTTAACAAAAGTATTGCAGATAAATTACAGTTTGATCCTGCTGGATATTCACCTGCCTGACCTCGACGGTAAGGAGGTAGCCCGACGATTAAGGGCGACAAAGCGTTACAAGGCTACACCGATTGTGGCGATTACAGCTGGCATTACGCAGGGTGAAATNTCCGAGCTACTGTCCTGCGGTATAGACGATGTAGTAACAAAACCGGTAGATCAAGAGGCGCTGGTGACAGCGATCAAAACNCATCTTCCGCGTGCTCCTGCACTGAGTTGAGCAAGCGACGCTTCGAACGAGTAAAATGATTGACGCACCGATAGAGGCGGCGTAAATTTTAAACGGGAGAGGCGTTACTGGGGTTTGGGCAAAGATATAGAACCAAACGTTTAATGCCAAAGAGTCGTTGCCCATAGCCCTTGTTTGGCAATTTTTCTGGCGTATTCTTGGCCTTGCTCTGGATTTTCTTCCATATAGTGGACGTATAGCTGCAGTCCGTTTGCAGCAGAAAGGCGCGAGCTATACGGGCCAATATCATCTCCCTCGCGGGTGGAAAAAAACCATTGACCGTCGGCACAAAAAAAACGCTCTGATCGGTACCAAACTTTCTCGTGGACTTCGCCTTCTCTAACTAGCATATACATCACTTCCCATTTTAATCTACAACAACTTGATGTCCCGCCCCGCTACCGCAATGGGCGTTCTTCGGNGGAGTAACAGCAAGTATAAGAAGCAAAATGTGATGAAGTTAGAATAATTGGTGTGAAGTAGAGAGCTTTTGCTGCTTAAATAGCATGAAAAACGGTCTATTCCTAAAGGTAATAATATTTTGTTCTTTAGCGCGTCTGGGCTTAGACTAATTTTTTTCTTTGAGATGATTAAGCGGTGGCGAAATCTATTCGTTGATCGCACGGGCGATCGGTAACGGTTTGACNTTATCTTATATAATCTAGGTAATTAGTAACCTTTTATGCATATACATATTCTTGGGATTTGTGGGACTTTTATGGGGTCTTTGGCGCAGCTTGCGAGAGCCGCTGGTCACCGGGTGACAGGTGCCGANGTTAGCGTTTATCCGCCTATGAGNACTCAGTTACAGCTAGCGGGAATAGAGCTNATTGAAGGTTTTTCCCGCGATCAATTAAAGNTAAGCCCCGACCTTTTTGTTATAGGCAATGTTGTCTCNCGCGGCAACCCGTTGATGGAGGCCATTCTTGATGCGGGCTGCCCCTATATCTCTGGGCCGCAATGGTTGTCTGATAATATCCTACAGGGGCGTTGGACATTGGCGGTCTCTGGTACACACGGTAAAACAACAACCGCTACAATGCTCGCTTGGATACTGGAATATGCCGGGATGAGCCCCGGNTATCTTATCGGCGGTGTTCCCGGTAATTTTCCCTGNTCAGCTCGACTGGGAGAANGNGATTTTTTTGTTATTGAGGCAGATGAATACGACACAGCCTTTTTCGATAAACGCTCTAAATTNGTTCATTACCGGCCGAATACCTTAGTGNTGAACAACCTTGAATTTGATCATGCCGACATATTTGCGGACTTGGCGGCGATCCAAACACAATTTCACCACTTGGTGCGCACAGTTCCNGGCAATGGCCTCATTATTTATCCTCGGAATTTACCCGCTGTAGAGCAGGTTTTGGACAAAGGNTGTTGGAGTGAGCGTCAGACGTTTGGTGGCGACGGAGCCGATTGGCAGGTNCTCAGCGCTAGTGNGGATGGCGCGTGTTTTGAGTTGAAAGGCCCTGATCCAAATCAGGCAAGTGGACGTATTCAATGGCNCTTAACAGGNCGCCATAATGTACAAAATGCCGTTGCGGCTGTGGCCGCAGCTCGCCATGTGGGGGTGTTGCCCGAGCTTGCGTGTGAAGCCTTGTGTGCATTTAAAGGTGTAAAGCGCCGAATGGAGCTGCTGGCCGAAATTGGAGCTATAAGGGTATATGACGATTTTGCGCATCACCCCACGGCTATTCAATCGACGTTAGAGGGCTTGCGGGCGAATGTAGGCAGCGAAAATATTTTGGCGATTATCGAGCCGCGCTCCAATACCATGAAGCAGGGTGTACACCGTCATTTNCTGGCNGAAGCGGTGGCCTGCGCNGATCATTGCCTTTGGTTTCAGCCTTCGGCAATGGATTGGTCATTGCAGGAGGCGTTGAAAGCTACACACACGTCTAAGGTTTTCAGCGCTACGGACGATATAATTTGTTCTGTTGCAGCCGCTGTAACAGACTATACAAAACCGCTGCATATTGTGGTGATGAGCAACGGTGGGTTTGCAGGTGTTCACCAAGAGCTCATCAGTGTTTTACGTGAGCGGCANATCAATTAAGCGGGAAGCCCCTAAAAAATGTTTAATAGTACGATTACGNTGGCCATCACCGGCGCCTCGGGTGCGCAATATGGTCTGCGCCTACTGCAGGTACTTCTTGCACAAAACTGCCGGGTGTACCTTATGGTGTCGGGGGCGGCACGCGTGGTTATTGAAACCGAAACAAACCTAGCGCTACCCGCGGGTGATGAAAAAGCACTACAGCTTTTTTTCTCACAGTTATATAACGCCCAGCCTGGACANCTTTATTTGTTCGCAAAGGAGGATTGGATGGCGCCAGTGGCGTCGGGTTCAAGTTCTCCNGCGTCTATGGTTATTTGCCCTGCGTCTGGCGGCACATTGTCCGCTATTGCTTCGGGTGCAAGTAACAACCTCATCGAACGCGCTGCGGATGTGGCGCTGAAGGAGCGGCGCCAACTTATATTGGTGCCACGGGAAACGCCTTATTCCGAAATCCATCTAAAAAACATGTTGAGCCTCACCCAGATGGGCGCGGTTATATTGCCCGCCAGCCCGGGGTTTTATCAAAACCCAGAAGGATTGGAGGATTTGGTCGATTTTATTGTCGCGCGAATACTTGATCAATTACAGTTGCCACACACGCTATTGCCTAAGTGGGGTGAGGGTGGGCTAGCTGCTAAATAATAATCATTGGCCTTCAGAAGTTGGTTCATTAACGAATATTTACGGGTTGGCTAATGACGCATGGGCTTCTGAGCCCTATAATGCGCGGAAATCGAGCGCGATGGATTAGCATTGGAGGCTAACTTTTCTCTTCTTTTACTCTCTACCTGTTAATCTACCTTCTTCCTGTCCAGTTTTTAATGGACCAACTAGGAACCGTGTAAAACCGCCATGTTTGGCAGGCTTTTTAACCAATATATTTCTCTGATCANCCAGTTCCCGAAATCNACCTTAATAATGTTGGGTTGNGTATTAGTGTGGGCGATTATTGGCCTACCAAATTTTAAGCTGGACGCCTCTTCCGATGCGCTAACGCTGGAATATGACGAAGATCTCGATTTTTATCGCGANGTTATAAAAACCTATAGTAGCGGCGACTTTTTGGTGGTGACCTACCGGCCACACGAGTCGTTATTTAGTCAGGACGTGTTGGCTAACCTACAAGAATTACGCGATGAGTTGGCAGCCGTAGAAGGCGTGGTTAGTCTGAATTCCATTCTCGACGTGCCGTTGCTGTATAGCCCAAAGTTAACGATTTCAGAAATGGTCGCTGGTTCCCGTAATCTTCTGACGCCGGGGGTGGATTTTACCCAGGCTAAGCAGGAGTTNTTGACCAGCCCTGCTTACCGAAACTTGATCCTTGGGCCCGATGGTCAAACAACGGCATTGCAATTAAATCTTCGTGTAGAATGAAAAATATATAGAGTTGGTTAAAAAGCGTGACACGCTATCGTTGCAAAAAAAAGCGGGCGAGCTTGCCGATGTTGAGGTACTGCGGCAAGTCAGGGAGGCGCTGCTGATCCACCGTACTGTAGCGTCGGAAAGAGATCACCTGCGCGTTGAGCAGGTTAGAGCAATTGTTGNCAAATACCGCAGNGACGCCCAAATTTATGTGGGTGGGCTAACCATGATCACCGCCGATATGATCAGCTTTATTCAAAGCGATTTGGTGGTTTTTGGTACTGCCGTACTGATTTTTATGGTGCTCGTGCTGGCGATTATTTTCCGCTCTTGGCGCTTTGTTGTGATTCCGATGGTTACCTGTANGGCTGCTGTTCTGCTTATGCTCGGTTATGTGAGTTGGGTGGATTGGCGGTTAACGGTTATCTCCTCTAATTTCGTTGCGCTGCTTCTGATTATCTCCCTCGCTATTATTATTCATCTTGTGGTGCGCTACCGAGAGTTTGCTGAGCAGGAGCCCGGCTGGAGTCAGCGCAAACTGGTAACGGAAACCGTTAGATTTATGGTGATGCCGTGCTTGTATACGGTGATGACNTCTGTTGTTGCCTTTGCGTCGTTAGTGGTGAGCAATATTCGTCCGGTCATTGATTTTGGCTGGTTAATGACAATAGGNTTGGTATTGGCTTTTGTATTGGCTTTTACGGTATTGCCTGCAGCATTAATGTTGTTGAAAAAAAATGGTGTGCATAAAGCGGCTAAATCCGAGGGCGATACAGCTGATTCAGCAAAGCTCTCGCAGCCCATAACACTGTATTTTTCCCGGTTTGTAGAGCGCCAGGGTGGCGTGGTGCTGGTTGTGAGTTTTTTGCTTGCTGTGGCCGGCGGCTGGGGTGTCACGCGTTTACANGTCGAAAATCGGTTTATTGATTACTTTCATGACAGTACCGAGATTTATCAGGGGTTATCGGTAATCGATTCCGAACTCGGTGGAACAACATCGTTAGATATCGTTATTAACCATGCGGCAGAGATCACTGAGCGGCAGTTTGCAGACGAAGACGATCCGTTTGCCGAAGCAGACCCCTTCGATGAAGTTGACCCATTTGAATCTCTAGAGCCGATAACAGAGGAAGACCCGTTCTCGGAAGTTGACCCATTTTCAGAACACGGTGCCGATGAACCCGGCTTTTGGATGACGGTTGCCGGTTTGCGACAGGTAGAAAAAATACACGATTATCTGGAAAGCTTACCGGAAGTGGGTAAAGTGCAGTCGCTGGCTATTCTCTACAAAATTGGCCGGGAACATCAGTGGCGGGCTGAATGATGTTGAGCTTGCGGTAATGGAGAAAAAATTACCGCGTGAAGTGAAAAGTGCACTGATAGATCCCTACCTTTCTTCCGAAAAAAACCAAACGCGTATTACCCTGCGGATTCACGATGGCTACCCCGATTTAAAGCGGGCGGAGCTGGTTGAGCGAATTCGTGAATATATTATTAGCGAAGGTATGGCGGCCGAAAATCAGCTGCGATTTACCGGTTTGCTGGTACTGTACAACAATATGTTGCAAAGTTTATTCAGTTCGCAGATCTCAACGTTGGGTACAGTGCTGGTTGGTATCTTCATTATGTTTATAATTTTGTTTCGCTCAATCAAAGTTGCGCTGGTGGCAATAGTGCCAACGATACTTGCGGCTGTTGGCATTCTAGGCTTTATGGGTGTTTTCGGCTTACCGCTGGATATGATGACGATTACAGTAGCGGCCATTACGGTAGGTATCGGTGTTGATAACAC
>Ga0065722_100082_pt1 | contig 13914 bp, 13 predicted proteins | sample BansetMetagenome_FD_59109 | JGI IMG/M metagenome (GOLD analysis project Ga0065722, IMG submission 59109) | Bankia setacea gill microbial communities from Puget Sound, Washington, USA - Caecum Enriched | ecosystem: Host-associated > Mollusca > Digestive system > Ceca | place: United States... | reverse complement strand
CTGAGGTGCCGGCTTGCCAACCCCGCAGCGGCTTTCTGCACACAAGCGATTCGCTGAGACAGGTAAACTTTTACGTCGTCGACCACTTGATCGTAGGCGGGATTGTCCTGCATGACCGCGGGTTGCCCTGCATATGCATCAAACAAATCGGCAATTCTGTTGAAATTGCCGCGCTTAACGCGCCCTCTCGCTCTAACGCCCGAACATCATTAATCAGCCCAGCACCCAACTTGCTCGATTCCACCATCACCAAAGGCGTGGAAGTATCAACCGAGATAACAGCATCAACTCGCGCAGCCAAAGCCTCCACGACAGGTAAAACGCGGTCGCACTCCTGCTGAACTGAAACAGGCGATGCCCCAGGGCGAGTAGACTCCCCTCCTACATCCACAAAGGCCGCACCCTGGGCAACCATCTGCTCGGCTGAGCGTATAGCGCTATCTACCGTTAGGCTTTGCTGGGCGGAGGACTGGTAGTGTTTACCACCATCAAAAAAGGAATCAGGCGTTACATTCAGCACCCCCATAATTTTGGGGCCGGATAAGTCAACGGTTCGCGATCCGCAGGTTATTTTCATGCTGAGAGGTATTGAGCTGAGAGTGTTGAAAGGTTTATCGGATGATGAAAGCTTCGCTGAACTTAAAATTTTCGTTGGCATGTAAAAAAGCCCGGTCAGTCGACCGGGCTTAATACCACTTAATGCTGGTTAGCTGGCCCACCTACAGTAGGGCCGTCTTCTTTAGGCTCGGAGGTTTCACCGGTAGAGCCACCACCATCACCACCCAGATCTGAGTTATTCCAATCTTTAGGNGGCCTTACTTTCTTTCTAGCCATTAGATCGTCAACCTGATCGGCGTCGATGGTTTCGTATTCCATCAACGCATCTTTCATGGCCTCAAGAATATCTTTGTTTTCAGACAGGACTGTTGTCGCCCGCTCATAACAGCTATTGATAATACGGCGAACCTCCTCATCAATAACTTTTGACGTAGCACCGGAATATGAAGGCGTGCCTGTGCCAGGGTATGCACCTTCGTCCTCACCGTAGTGGAGAGGCCCAAGCTTTTCAGACAGCCCCCACTTTGTCACCATGTTGCGGGCAAGCTCTGTTGCACGCTCAATATCGTTCGATGCTCCGGTGGTTACACCGTCTAACCCAAGCGTCATTTCTTCTGCAATTCGACCACCAAACAGAGAACACAAGCGAGACTCCAAGCCTCTTTTACTTTGACTGTATTTGTCTTCCTCTGGGAGATACACCGTAACCCCCAAAGCTCTACCTCTAGGGGATAATGCTGACTTTATGCACGGGGTCATGCTCGGGTACCAGGCGCCCAACAATCGCATGCCCGGCCTCATGGTAAGCCGTGTTCTCTTTTTCTTTTTCACTCATCACCATGGTTTTGCGCTCGGCACCCATAATGATTTTATCGCGCGCCTTTTCAAAATCCTCCATCGTAACCAGTCGTTTATTAGCCCGCGCAGCAAAAAGAGCCGCTTCGTTAACAACGTTGGCCAAGTCTGCGCCAGAAAAACCAGGCGTTCCGCGGGCAATAATAGATGCCTGCACTTGATCATCCATTGGCACCTTACGCATGTGCACCTTAAGAATTTGCTCACGACCACGTATATCGGGCAACCCTACAAATACCTGTCGATCAAATCGACCCGGGCGAAGTAATGCACGGTCTAGTACGTCAGGACGGTTGGTGGCGGCAATAACAATTACGCCTTCGTTACCCTCAAAACCGTCCATTTCTACCAACAGCTGGTTCAGTGTTTGCTCTCGCTCATCGTGACCACCACCATGACCGCCGCCGCGATGACGACCGACAGCGTCGATTTCATCGATAAAGATAATACACGGCGCCTGTTTCTTGGCCTGCTCAAACATATCACGTACGCGAGAAGCACCTACACCAACAAACATTTCAACAAAGTCGGAGCCCGAAATAGAGAAGAAAGGTACTTTTGCCTCACCGGCAATGGCNTTAGCCAGCAGCGTTTTACCGGTACCGGGAGGGCCCGCCATAAGCACGCCACGGGGGATACGCCCACCAAGACGCTGAAAACGGGACGGATCGCGCAGGAACTCAACCAGTTCTTGCACATCTTCTTTAGCCTCATCTACGCCAGCCACATCCGCAAAAGTGGTTTTAACTTGGTCTTCACCCAACAGCCGAGCCTTGCTTTTCGCAAAGCTCATCGGACCGCCACGGCCACCGCCGCCGCCCTGCATCTGCCGCATAAAAAACACAAAAACCGCAATAAATAACAATATAGGGAAGCTGGCTACCAACAATTGCTCCCAGAGGCTGGATTTCTCCGGCATTGCACCTTTAACCTCTACTCGATGATCGAGCAGGGTATCCATTAATTTCAGGTCGATAACCTCTGGCATCACAACCATAAACTGGGTGTTATCCAAGCGTATGCCAGTAATAATCTGACCCTGAATAATAACTTCACGCACGCGGTCGTCCTGCACCTCTACCATAAACTCGGAATAGGTCATTTCGTCCTGCGGGCTGGACTGATTAAAGTTTTGAAAAACGGTAAACAATACTGCGGCAATCACCAGCCACAGCACTAAATTTTTAGCCATATCATTCAAGGCTGCTTCTCCTGATTATGACGTTTTTGCTGCATCACAACAAAAACAAATACGTATGCTGCCAGAGGCTACGAGTTACCTCGCAGTATAGTCCTCATTCCATTAGCCCTTAAAGCCTTTCGCCACCACATAAACTTCACGTGAACGGGGCCGCGATGCACCGGGTTTGCGTGTAACAACTTTCTGAAAACAGTCTCGACAGTTTTGAAGAAACTCATCAAACCCCTCCCCCTGAAACACTTTACAAACAAAAGCGCCACCGGGTCGAAGAGTCTGTGTTGCCATATCGAGCGCTAACTCAACCAAATACATTGACTGAGGCTGATCGACAGCGGCTATACCACTCATGTTTGGGGCCATATCTGAAATTACAAGATCTGCCTTAGCTCCACCTATAGCGCTCAACAACTCAGTTAACACGCTTTCTTCGGTGAAATCACCCTGCACAAAGGTAACACCCGCTATGGAGTCCATAGGTAAAATATCGGACGCCAATACCGTACCTTTGTCGCCGACTGCCGCAACCGCCACCTGAGACCAACCACCTGGCGCAGCTCCCAGATCAACAACCGTCATCGCCGGGCGGATTAACCTATCTTTTTCGTTCAGCTCGACCAGCTTATAACTGGCGCGCGAGCGATAACCATCCCTTTGGGCAGCCTTTACATACTGGTCATTAAAGTGTTCTTCCAGCCAGCCGCGGCTGGTTTTGGATCTAGACATATCTTTAGCCGATTGGCGATTACGGGTGTGCCCGGTACGATTCGGGCTGGCATTCTATGAGTTTAGAGTTCTACAGTCGAATAGCGAAGTACAAATTTGGCCAAAAAAGCGCGAAATCGGCTCAGCGACTGGAATATAGGGCTTAAAAGCCTGTGAATCCTGTACAATACTGGCCCAATTTAAGCACCACAGAGAATGAATACATGAGCCTCTCCACGAACAAAATCAAGCAGTATCGCACCATAGGCCATGGTCTGAACCCAGTCGTTACGGTCGCAGGAAAAGGCCTTACCGAAAATGTAATCGCCGAACTCAATCGCGCACTGGACGACCACGAACTTATTAAGATAAAAGTCGCGGTCACCGACAGAGACGCTCGCAAGGCACTGATCTCAGAACTCTGCAATAATTGCCGCGCGCAACTCATTCAAGAAATTGGCAAGGTGGCACTGATCTTCCGTGAAGTTCAAAAACCTGATCCGAAAAAATCAAACATTCGGTAATCGTGAAAAAAATTAGGAAGCGCCTCCAGCGGGCTTTTCTCACCACAGGGGCTTGGTAATATGCCATCCCCCATGATTAAAAGTATNAAATTTAAACTTTGGCTAACCTTCCTGGTTACACTGCTGCTCAGCATTACTGCAATGCTGCTGTTTACCCACGCCAGCGTGCGCCAGGGTTTTCTCAATTACGCAACCGGGCAAGCCATTGATAGGCTGCAATACCTCGAATCTGCCATCTCCCAAATCTACGCACGAGAACTGTCACTGGCCCCACTCGAAAACGACAAACGCCTCTGGCGTCGGCTTAAATACCAAACATTCCGGGAATTTATAGAACAGCAGCAGCGCAAAGCCGTCAGCCGCAACGAACCGCCTATTCACCCCAGCGTAAAAGCACAAGAACGCGCTTTTATTGATCGGCTTATTTTAACCGACGAGAGCAAAACACTTATCGTCGGCGATCAATTCGCAAACGCCGAGTACTCATGGCGAGCACTCTATTTTGAATCAAACATTATTGGCTATATCGGCTACATCAAACCCACAGACTTTATGCGTTCAGTCGANCGACTTTTTGTTAGTCAGCAGCTAAAGGCTTTTGCTCTGCTCAGTATGGCCATATTCCTTGCGTCCTTTTTCGTTTCACTGATTGTTTCGCGCTGGCTAATCAAACCTTTGGGNGCNCTGTCTCGCGGGGCCCGCAAAATAACCTCGGGNGACTACAGNATTCGACTACAGCATCAAAGCCCAGATGAGCTAGGCCAACTGTGCCAAAATTTTAATGAGCTGGCNCGCACTCTTGAGGCCAACGAATCGGCACGAAAGCAGTGGGTTGCTGACATTTCCCATGAAATGCGCACGCCACTTGCGGTTATCAAGGCGCAAATAGAAGCCATGCTTGATGGCATACGCCCAACATCGGAAGACAACCTGAATTTACTCAACAGTAAAATTAATGCACTCAGCTCAATCATCAATGANCTCTACGAGCTTTCGCTAACGGATCTCGGCGCCCTTAGTTACAACAAAGAACAGCTCGACATACGCCAATTTATCGACAACATTGCACTGGATTTCGAGCAAAAACTGAGTACCGACGGACTTCAATTAACGGTAATAAACCAGCTACCAGAGAAATTACGCGTGCTCGCCGACAGTAAGCGCCTACAGCAACTNATAAACAACCTGCTGGAAAACAGTGCGCGCTACACCGATGCCCCAGGGAAAATTCGACTTTCAGCAAGCGTAGAAAGCAGCACCGTAAAAATAGTGCTTGAAGATAGCGCGCCCTCGGTGCCTCAATCGCAACTAAANAAAATTTTTGAACGACTCTTCCGCCTCGACAAATCGCGTAACCGGGAGTTGGGNGGTGCTGGCCTCGGGCTTAGTATCTGTAAAAATATTGTTGAGGCTCACCAGGGCACCATTCTCGCGCACCAGTCCAATCTCGGCGGGTTAACCATAATTGTGNCGCTCCCACTTCACTGAGGACATATTCATGGCAGAAACTATTCTTATAGTGGAAGACGAACCAGACTTAGCTCAACTAGTAGAAGAATACCTTTGCGCCGAAGGCTATAACTGCCACCAACTTCACAGAGGAGATGAAGTAAAACCGTGGCTCGACGAGCACCAGGCCGATCTAATATTGCTNGACCTCATGCTACCCGGAAAAGACGGTGTGGAGATTTGCCGCGATATACGCACAAGTAACAGCCTACCCCAGACACCTATCATTATGGTGACCGCCCGAGTAGAGGAAGTTGATCGCCTACTTGGCCTAGACGTTGGCGCCGATGACTACATCTGCAAACCTTTCAGCCCCAAGGAGGTGGTGGCCCGGGTTAAAGCGGTACTGCGCCGCACAGGCACTAGCAGCCTAGACGCTCCAGCCCACGGCATGGAATTGCATGAAGACAGCCAGCGCGTTACCATCAACGGCAGTGTTGCGGATTTAACAACCATTGAGTTCAGCCTGCTAAAACTGCTGCATTCGGAACCGGGGAAAATATTTTCCCGACAGTTCATAATGGAAAACATCTACAGTGACTACCGCATCGTCAGCAACCGCACCGTTGACAGTCACATAAAAAAGCTGCGCAAAAAACTGCAGGAATTAGAGCCAGAACTGGAACTGATACATTCTGTGTATGGCGCAGGCTACAAATACGAACCGACAACAGACATATGAAATTTATTACCTTTGGCCTGACACTTGCCCTGCTTACGAGCTGCAGTAATACACATAAAATCCCAGACCAGCTTTCTCCCGAATTCAAAACACGTATCACTAACACCGGGCTAAAGCATTTCCAATTGCGGCTGGTACCTAACGCTACTCAGGTGGTAGAGGTGCCCCTACAGCGCTCTAGGCGAGCCCGACAGCAACCCCCGGTTAACGCCGACAAACAGGCAAGAAAAAACGAAAAGCTTCTAGTTACTCAAGCCGAAATTGAAATTGCCTCGGTAGGGTACTGCGGCAATGGATTTTGGTTACTCGATAAAAATCTTTACGGCAATGCGCCCTACATTCGCGGCGAATGCCACGACACCGCCACCACCGAAGACCGCAAAAAATTCCCAGACACCTTACTTAGGTGGTAACTCAAACTTAGGTGGTAACTCAAACTTAGGTGGTAACTCAAAACTCCAAACATTAAAAAGCGGGCTTATAGCCCGCTTTTTATTGAAAACGCATTATCTAGATGTACTGTACACCATCGATCTCAAACTCAATTTCACCACCGGGAGCTTTCACCACAGCCACATCACCAACTTGCTTACCCACCAACGCTCGGGCAATGGGTGAGGTAACCGATATTTTATTAGCCTTAATACTCGCCTCGTCTTCACCAACGATTTGGTAACTGATCTCATCGTCCGTTTCAACATTAATCAGTTTAACCGTGGTACCGAATATCACCTTATCGCTAGGCGCAATAGTCGAAATGTCGATAACTTGCGAATTGGAAAGCTTACCTTCAATATCTTGAACGCGAGCTTCACAAAAGCCCTGCTGTTCTCGTGCGGCATGGTATTCAGCGTTTTCTTTTAGGTCACCGTGTTCACGCGCTTCCGCTATTGAGGCTGTAATGCGCGGGCGATCAATTTTTTTCAGCTGATCCAGTTCATCTCGCAGAGCCTTCTCGCCTGCAACTGTCATAGGGTATTTTTGCATTGAAATAACTTACCTTATTTTTTATCGGCTACGAATACGTTCGTGCAAATCTTGCAATCGACGCACCTGCGGCTGCTGACCAAAACGAATAGCCATGCAGAGCGCATTCCCTGCCGCCAGTGTGGTTGTGTAATAAACGTGATTACTTTCCGCGCTTCGACGAATAGAAGCGGAATCCTTAGTCGCCTTTTTGCCTTCTGTGGTATTTACAATCAATTGAATTTCGCGGTTTTTGATCATATCTACAATATGCGGGCGCCCTTCGTTAACTTTGTTCACACGCTTAACTTTCAGCCCAGCCGCTTCCAACGTTTTAGCTGTGCCCTGGGTGGCAACAATGACAAAGCCCATATCGACAAGCTCTTTAGCGATAATTACCGAGCCAGGTTTGTCGACATCACGCACACTGATAAACACAGTACCCGACGTTGGCAATGCCGCACCACTGCCCTCCTGTGCTTTAGCAAAGGCTTCGGCGAAAGTGTCGCCAACGCCCATCACTTCACCAGTAGATTTCATTTCCGGACCCAGAATGGGGTCAACAGCTGGAAATTTATTAAACGGAAACACGGCTTCCTTCACACTGTAGTAATCGGGTATCACTTCCTCGGTAAATCCCTGTTCTTTCAACGATTTACCGGTTTGACATAAAGCCGCAATTTTTGCCAACGAGGTGCCGATACACTTAGATACAAAAGGTACCGTACGCGAACCACGTGGGTTCACTTCAATAACGTAAATTTTGCCGTCTTGGTACGCCAACTGAACATTCATTAGCCCAATAACGCCCAACTCACGAGCCATTTTTCGTACCTGCTCGCGCATTTCATCCTGAACGTCGTCCGCAAGCGAATACGGCGGCAGGGAACAGGCCGAGTCACCCGAGTGAACACCGCACTGCTCTATGTGTTGCATGATGGCGCCAATCACAACGGTTTCACCGTCGGACACCGCGTCAATATCCACTTCGATAGCATTATTGAGGAAGTGGTCCAAAAGCACTGGCGCATCATCAGAAGCTTGAACCGCCTCCTTCATGTAGAGGGCCAGCTCATTTTTGGTGTACACAATTTCCATTGCACGGCCGCCCAGCACATAGGAGGGGCGAACAACCAAGGGGTAACCAACCTGACCGGCTGCCGCCAGCGTCTTTCTTCNGTAGAGCGCACAATCGCGTTATCCGGCTGTAACAAGCCCAAGCGGTGGATCATCTGCTGAAAACGCTCGCGATCTTCCGCTCGGTCAATCGCTTCTGGGCTGGTACCAATAATGGGTACACCCTCTGCGGCAAGGGCATTGGCTATTTTNAGCGGTGTTTGCCCGACCAAACTGCACAATCACACCTTTGGGTTTTTCTTTATGCACAATTTCGAGCACATCTTCCAAGGTTACAGGCTCGAAATAGAGCCGATCGGAGGTGTCGTAATCGGTAGAGACGGTTTCTGGGTTACAGTTCACCATAATGGTTTCATAGCCATCGTCGCGCGCAGCAAGAGCAGCATGTACACAACAATAGTCAAATTCAATTCCCTGACCAATTCGGTTGGGTCCGCCACCCAGCACCATTATTTTTTCACGGTCGCTCGGTTCAGCTTCACACTGCTCTTCGTAGGTGGAGTACATATAAGCTGTAGAGGTAGAAAATTCCGCCGCACAGGTATCAACACGCTTATATACCGGATGCACGCCTTGCTTATGCCGATGATCGCGTACCGTTTTTTCTGTAACCGCCAGCAACGCACCCAAGCGCTGGTCTGAAAAACCTTTGCGCTTTAACGCCATCATAATGCCGGCATCAATTTCCGAAAGCGGAATAGAAGCGAGCGCCAATTCGGTATCAATAATGTCTTTTATTTGCGCGAGGAACCAACGGTCGATACTGGACTGCTCGTATACCTCGTCAATACTCATTCCAGCGCGGAAGGCATCGCCCACATACCAGATACGCTCGGCACCTGGAGTGGCTAGATCCCGGCGAATTGTCGCCAGCGCGTCATCGGCAGTAAGGTCCACCTTTGGCTCAAAGCCAGAGGAACCCACCTCTAAGCCACGCAACGCTTTTTGTACCGACTCCTGAAAAGTNCGGCCAATGGCCATAACTTCGCCTACCGACTTCATCTGCGTGGTAAGGCGCGCGTCGGCATCGCCAAATTTTTCGAAGGTAAAGCGCGGCACCTTGGTAACCACATAATCTATGGAAGGCTCAAAAGACGCTGGCGTGGCACCGCCCGTAATGTCGTTTTGCAATTCGTCCAGCGTATAACCGACAGCAAGCTTCGCAGCCACTTTAGCAATAGGGAAACCCGTTGCTTTAGAAGCCAGAGCCGAAGAGCGAGAAACCCGAGGGTTCATTTCAATAACAACCAAACGACCGTCTTCCGGGTTCACCGCAAACTGTACATTCGAACCACCGGTTTCAACACCAATTTCACGTAACACCGCAATAGAGGCGTTACGCATAATCTGGTACTCCTTGTCGGTTAGGGTTTGCGCAGGCGCAACGGTAATGGAATCACCGGTATGCACACCCATAGGGTCGAAGTTTTCGATAGAACATATGATGATGCAGTTGTCGTTTTTATCGCGCACAACTTCCATTTCATACTCTTTCCAACCCAGCAGCGATTCGTCGATCAGCANCTCATTTGTAGGTGAAAGATCGAGCCCGCGCGTACAAATCTCTTCAAATTCTTCCCAGTTGTAGGCAATACCACCGCCGGAGCCACCCATCGTAAATGAAGGCCGAATAATCACCGGAAAACCAAACATCTTTGGCACCGTGTTGGCTTCTTCCATGGTGTGTACAATTTTCGCACGAGCGCATTCTAGGCCAATTTTTTTCATGGCTTTGTCGAAACGGTTGCGATCTTCGGCTTTATCGATAGCGTCTTGATTTGCGCCAATCAACTCTACGCCGTATTTGTCGAGCACACCTTCTTTGTGTAATTCCAACGCACAATTCAGCGCAGTTTGGCCACCCATGGTGGGCAATATCGCGTCGGGGCGTTCTTTCTCTATAATGTTGGCCACCGTCTGCCAGGTAATAGGCTCAATATATGTCGCATCGGCCATGGAGGGGTCGGTCATAATGGTGGCGGGGTTGGAGTTCACCAGTATCACCCGGTAACCCTCCTCACGCAGAGCCTTGCAGGCCTGTGCGCCCGAGTAGTCAAATTCGCAGGCTTGACCAATAACAATTGGTCCAGCGCCAATAATAAGGATGCTTTCTAAGTCTGTACGTTTTGGCATGAGGTTTCGCTTCGCAAGTCGTTAAGGGGAGGATGTGTATGGATCTCCGTCAAGCCAAGGCTTTAACGGCGCTCCTCCATCAACTCAATAAAGTGATCAAACAAGTCGGCCGCATCGTGCGGTCCAGGGCTGGCTTCCGGGTGACCCTGAAAACTAAAGGCGGGCTTATCGGTACGACGAATACCCTGAAGGGAACCGTCAAACAGCGACTTATGCGTTGCTTCAAGACATTCAGGTAACGACCCTTCGTCGGCAGCAAAGCCGTGGTTCTGGCTGGTAATCAGTACTCGCCCGGTTTTCAGGTTTTGAACAGGGTGGTTCGCACCATGATGGCCAAACTTCATTTTTGCTGTTTTAGCGCCACTGGCCAGCGCCAATAACTGGTGCCCTAGACATATACCAAACAGGGGCAGGTTTTTATCCAGAATAGTTTTAATGGCCTCAATGGCATAGTCACAGGGCTCGGGGTCGCCAGGGCCATTAGAGAGAAAAATACCATCGGGGTTCATCGCCAACACGTCAGTGGCAGGTGTTGTTGCCGGCACTACGGTCAGGTCACAACCGCGATCAACCAACATCCGCAGGATATTACGCTTGGCGCCAAAATCGTAGGCTACAACCTTGAAGCGCTTATTGTCGGGCTTAGAGTGCCCTTCGCCCAGCGTCCAAGAGCCTTCATCCCATTTAAAGGTTTCTGCCGTTGTGACCTCTTTGGCCAAATCCATGCCCTGCAAACCGGCGAAATCTTTCGCGGCAAGCAACGCTTCAGNCTCGTCAATATCACCGGCCATAATGCAGCCATTCTGAGCGCCCTTGTCACGTAAAATTCGGGTCAGTCGACGGGTATCAATATTAGCTATGCCGAGAATGTTCTTGGCCTTCAAGTATTCGTCAAGAGTGCTCTCGCAACGAAAATTACTGGCAACAAAAGGCAGGTCGCGTATGACTAGGCCAGTAGCCCAAATTTGAGAGGCCTCNTCATCTTCCTGGTTCGTACCGGTGTTACCAATGTGCGGGTAGGTAAGCGTAATAATTTGCTTTGCGTAGGAAGGGTCTGTGAGAATTTCCTGATAGCCTGTCATCGAGGTATTAAACACCACCTCACCAACAGATTTACCTTCAGCACCTATCGATACCCCCTTAAAAACGCTGCCATCTTCCAGCACCAAAATAGCTGGCCGGCGGCCAACGCCAATCAATTGCCCAAGATCGAGAGCTTCAGTCGATTGCACCGATGCCAAAAGAATATCCTCCACCAATAGTCACGTCGGCTTTAGGCCGACAAAAGGCCGCACGAAAGAGCATATTCAAGCGAGACACTGGAATATGTTGCTAAACCATAGCAGAAGTTTTCGAACGGCTTGTGCAAAAAAGCGAGGTTGAGGCATGTGCCAGCCAACCTCGCTTTTAGTTATTCTGGATCTCAGATCAGCCAAAACGAGCGGCTAATCGAGGCGAGCGGTCACCGCTCAATATGAGGCCGGATTCTACTGGATAATGGGTGTCAGTGTCCATGGGAAAGATGCGACTTGCCCTCCGTTANAACGTCAGCGACAATCATTCCACACTCGCTACCCCTTGGGCGAAAGAAATATAGCGGCTAACCTCTAAAGCAAACCGCTCGCTTGGCCGGTATTCATACCTAACACCAATATCCGGCCTTGGTTCATCGCGCACGAGAAGCTTGTAACAGCACCCTAACGGGAACAAAAGTATGATGATGTCATCAAACACCAAACTCAGAGAACGGGCTTATGCCAAAACCCGTTTATACCCCGCTTCAAGGACGACCAAAAAAGGATCTTTTAGCATGAAACTGACCTTTCTAACGGCAGGGGCGCTAAGCCTTTTGCTCGGAGGCTGCGCAACCCACCCCACCAACGTTCAAGATGTGGAGCCGGCAATATCGGAAGAAGCCCAACGACAGGCGCAAACCGCACTTATTGAGAGCGAGAAAGACCAATCGCTGGCACTCAAGCGCAAAATAGCTGTAGGCAAGCTCACCAACGAAACCACCTACGGAAAGAGCTTAATTGGCTACAACAGCGGCGACGAACTGGGCAAAAAAGTCTCCGACATGTTCGTACAATCACTGAACAACAGCGGCCACTACCTGATTTTTGAACGCCCCGGCTTAGACCTTATCGAAAATGAGGCAAAATTAACCGGCGCCACCACCAACCTTATTGGTGTCGATACCCTGGTTATGGGCTCATTAACACAATTTGGCCGCGCCACCACGGGCGAATCTGGCTTTCTCTCTTCCTCTAAAAAGCAAGAAGCTACCGCAACCGTAAACCTTCGCCTAGTAGACACTAGAACGGCACAAGTGTTTGCGACGGTAACAGGAACCGGGTCCTCGGCTACCGAGTCCGCTAGCACCATGGGCTTTGGGTCTGTTGCTAGCTACGATGGAAGCCTTAATGACCGGGCGATTGGTGCCGCTGTTAATGCCGCGGTAGAGAAACTCAGTAAAATTGTACTTTCAAAGCTCTGGAGCGCTGACGTTATCGCAGTCGAAAACGAACAGGTNTTTATTAGCGGCGGCAAACATCAAGGTATTCGGNCTGGTATGTCATTTGATATTTTTACCAAAGGTAAGCTTGTTAAATCAACGACAACCGGCGGTAGCATTCGCTTGCCTGGCAAAAAAATCGCCGTACTCACGATTAACGGTAGCTTTGGCGATACAGAATTCGAGGAAGGCTCCTTTGGCTTAATAACTGAAGGCAGTATCGACGGTGCTGAGTTAAGTAATCTAGAAGCTAGGGAGCAGCAACAATGAAAATTTATATTTTTGTTTTAACCCTGTTTTTTTTGTCAGGATGCGTCGATACACCCACCCACAGTACTACTGTTGTTGACGACAGACCGCGCATCACATTCGAAACTAGCCAAATTGAAAACGCAAATCAATATCAAGTATACGTAGATGGCATTAACTATGGAGCCCTAACCAAATACCCGTTCAGNGAAAAAAACAAGTCCGCTTTAAGGGTAATAGCCGGAAAGCACAAGGTAGAGATCAAGCTCGGCCAAACATTAATCGCAACCTTTGATGTTGTACTCGGTGACCACGAAACAAGGGTTTTGAAGATTCCCGCCAATGAATAAAAAGTTTTGGATTGCAGTTTTTACCGCGGTGTACCTCACCGGCTGCACTACGTCTAGCCAGTACTACTGGCTAGACTACGAAGAAAAGCTATACGATTATTACCACAAACCCGCTAAAAAAACTAAAGTGGTCAATAGCTATATCGACGCCCTAGAGAAGGCTGACAAGTCTGGAAGAAAGCTAGCGCCCGGACTTTATGCCGAAGCGGGTTCTTTTATGCTTGAGCGCGGAGACAGAGCCCGAGCCCTGGCGTTTTTTAAATTAGAACGTGATGCCTGGCCAGAAAGCGCTTCGTTAATGGATGCGCTCATTACCCACATCGAACAAGATTTGGAGGCTAAAAAATAATGCCNACCCAATTCAAACTTGTATGGATTAGCCTACTGGCGATACTTTGTTGTTCGTGCGCCAACCAACAACAATTTAGTCACAGCAAACTCAGTGAAGCCAAACCGAGATCTATACTCATTGTGCCGGTGGTCAACAATTCCGTTGATGTATACGCCCCCACATCCATGCTCACCACCCTCCC
>Ga0065722_104444_pt1 | contig 13918 bp, 9 predicted proteins | sample BansetMetagenome_FD_59109 | JGI IMG/M metagenome (GOLD analysis project Ga0065722, IMG submission 59109) | Bankia setacea gill microbial communities from Puget Sound, Washington, USA - Caecum Enriched | ecosystem: Host-associated > Mollusca > Digestive system > Ceca | place: United States... | reverse complement strand
ATGTGCTGCAAAATGGAAGAGTCGGTTCTGCTCGAACAGAGCAGGTTCGACACTTCGATTCTGCAGTCAACAAGTGAAGCGTGTTAGCAGGGAATTTATAAAAATAGGTGTCCGGTTTTACTTGACCAGAACAATGGTGACGGTGTTGTTTAATTATATCTAAGCACTCATTCTTTGAATTTTGTAAGAATAGCGAAATTAGACATACTTAACTGCTTGGTCGATATTGAGGCTAATGTAAAAACTTTTACTCCTCGGTCTGTTAGGTGATGCGTTGATTGCTATACCTTTAATGCAAGCTCACAACAGCTTTAAATTTCTCACGGTATCGGCGGGACAAATTGAGGTCTTTGCCATTATTAAGTGTTACCTCAAAGTCACCCGTTTCAAGAGCTTGAACTTCCCGGATCTGACTTAGGTTGACAATATGAGAGCGGTGAATCCTAATAAACTCCTGAGGGGGTAGTAATTTCTCGAGTTTGGCCATTGTGATGCGCATTGGGTATGTACGGTCTTTGATGTGTAAATTGGCATAGTTACCGCAAGCCTCAACCCATTCGAGGTCTCGAACCTGGATAAGAAACTCTTTGCCTAGTTTCTTTACCAATAAGCGTTCTGGGTGTTCGCTCTCTTCCTTGTTGTTGGTCGTACTTTCTCCCATTTTATCATTCTCGCAGGGTTCCTCCAGTTCACTCGGCGCTAGATAGCACGCCTCTCCCTGTACGCGTCGCAGGACAAATCGATAGCCAAAGATAACCACCAGGATCGTAATATATGTGAGTACGTCCTTGCGATACTCATACAAAAATTCATAAGGTAAGCCTTGCAGGCTGTTCACGAAAATATAGTGGCTGTCATTGATCAAGTAACACGCTTTACGAATTGTGACCATGCCTGCGACATGAATTATTGAAAATGGCACAGTAGCGATTAGGTGTAATAAAATCTGGTTACGTAAAGAACTGGGCTCGATATATTTGTCAGTGACGGCAATGATCAAGGGAATTAGGAGCAATATCATAAGGCTGCTGGAAAATTCCCAGCAAAATGGCATCCACCATTCAAGGTTTCCTGCACCGCGTGAATTTTCCATAAGGACGCTAGTCGCGTTTACTAACGCCCCCATCGTCACCCAAGTGATTAGGAGCCACTTACCTTTATACTTCAAAAATAACGGCGGAAAATTTTGCTTTTTTGAGCCGTGCATTGGCATTAAACCTCAATAGAAAAATCCAGTTTCTTATTTTAACCACCCAATACAGGCAATCTCATCACAGCTATTGTCCGCTTATCACAACTCTTTGTGTATCAATCACTTAGCCATCTCAATCAAAGCCATTCTATGTGAGGCTTATAGATATCGCAAACGACATCACTATCCATTTGATCAGGAATTCGGCATGCAAGCATCAAGCACAGCAACATCCAATTGGGTAAGCAGAAGGCATTTAGAGTTAGATTGGCTACGTGTTTTGGCCTTCGGATTACTTATTCTTTTTCACATAGGAATGCTCTATGCTCAAGATTGGGGCTGGCACTATAAGAGTGGCTATCGAAGTGAATTTTTACAGAACATTATGCTCTGGTCTAATCAGTGGCGAATGTCCTTATTGTTTCTGATTAGCGGCGTTGCCATCTCCTACATGCTAGAGAAAATGACTTTCTGGCAATTTTGGCGAAACCGACACGCTAAGATCTTAGTCCCGCTGCTTTTTGGCATGGCAGTTGTTGTCGTGCCACAAGTTTATATAGAACAGCACTCCCTTGGTGAGCTTGAAGGTACGAGTTACTGGCGATTGTGGCAGACCTATTTTGACGTTGAGCAAGGCTTAATTACTTGGAATCACTTGTGGTACTTGAGCTATATTTTTGTGTACTCGCTTATCATATGGCTTTTATATCCCATTATCCGGTCAGCGTTCTCACGACAGCTGTTCTTAAAATTGAGTACAAAGATAGCCCCATGGGCTCTTATTGTAGGGCCAATATTCACCCTCTATTTATGCGCGCATTTATTGTACGAAAAATACCCTAGTACAGGGGCACTTATCGATGATTGGTATAACAACGCGCGCTACTTCAGTGTATTCCTACTGGGTTTTGCACTAGTTCGTGCTCCGCACTTATGGACTAGCTTCGTAAATATGCGACATGCGTTATTAGCGTTGGCCATCTGTAGTTATTGTTATATTCTCTACAGCTTTAATGGCGGGAGTATTCCTGAAGGTAAGGTATATGATGAGCTATCTAGTCTTCTATGGAGTGCGAATAGCTGGTTATGGATAGCAACAATCGTTGCTTGGGCACAAGCTAAACTAAATTTTTCGAATGCGTATATTCGTTATTTGAATGGTGGGGTGTATTGCTACTATATTCTACACCAAACACTTATTCTCATTGTTGCGTTTTATCTTGTTCCCCTCTCTTTGGGGCCTATAGTCGAACCTTTAGTTATTGTCGTCGCTACATTTAGCGTTTGCCTAATCAGCTACGAGTTGATTAAACGTATGCCAATACTTAGACACGCTTTTGGGGTCAAGGTATTAAAAAAGCAGCGTAATGAAGGTGGTTTTCAATAGATTGTTATTCGGCCGTATCTATAGGCGGCAGTCTAGACGCTCTTGATGGCGCTCATATTGGGGGCGTTATCAGAACGCTATTTACTGGGTAGTGAAGTCAATGTATAAATTTCGCGATGACCGTAGTTGGAATGAAAAGATAGTTGTCTGTAGGGGGATGGCATTGGGGTTTGATAAAACATATTCTGGTTATGATATCGATCGCCAACCCAATCCCAGTCTACACGCCGTTTAGGTGACGAATTCCAATGTTTAGATTGGGATAGGGCTGTGCTATCAATTAGCTTGGCCTTGTTACTGCGTTTGCCCCTGGTAGTGAAGTCCATATTCACCTTGGCAATAACGGCTTTTGGCATGGTTGTGTAACGCTCTTCGGCATCCTTTCGCAGGAACGGATGCACATTGGTCAGCCTACAGCAAACTACGGTTAGTTAGCTCATCGTTGGCGCAATTGGATTCGTTGAGAGAGTCTATTTGTGGGGTGTAGCTGTATTTCTATGCATTAAGGGCCGTTTTCTGTGAGGCGAACCTGGTTTGAGCTCTTTCGGGTGAGAGTAGTTATGACACTCATTTGGCACCCTAAATCCCTCGTAATCAACCTGTCAGAGCCGTTTGTAGCTCTAGTCAAAGTATGTGCTCAGAGTGAGTGAGGGGCTTTTGGTCGCTCAAAAGTCAATAGAAGTGCTGGTTCGTTCTATTGGAGCGTAAAACGTGAAGGCATTATATCAATGAAAATGAGCAGGACAGTTTTCGCTGTTGCGAATAGTGAACAAACATCGCAAGTGTGTACTTTTAGGGTGTTTTGGCGTGCGCATGTTTAATAAGGAGATATGTATAGTCGCGAACAGCTGTGGAGCTAAATTCTAGTACTACAAATGCCGAAGACCTCGGCTAGTATATCGCTTTAAGGGGCGTGACATTTGGCTACTACCCCGTAATACGTTTTGTGGCGCCCCGGCGTTATGGGGGCGGATGTTGGGTGCCGCCGCGCGGCATGGACATAAATCATAGATTGGAAGGCCCGCGGTGTCTTCCAATGTTTGCCGTGAATATGTACGTTATTACATTTAATCTTTGTTGTAGCTTTTAAATTGTTTTGTTTAGTTTCGGCTGTCCGGTGTTAATGTTGGGTGGCACGGCGATTATCTGGCGTCGTTTTTTTAGCAAAATGAAGGAGAGTTTTCTCCATAGGTAATGAGTGTATGAATGTCACCATTGAAGGGTATGTGAGTTATACCTGCACCCGCTGTAAAGAAAAGTATAACGTTGATGGCCAGTCTTTAATCTTTCACGAGGATGCTAGCCCAGAATCAGAAGATGATGACTATATACGGTATATCACGCAGTTAGAGGCTCCTTGCACGTCCTGTGCTCAGCATATGCTTGTTACGTTAGAGGTTTGGGAATATCCGGAATCTGTTGCTAATTACTCTTATTTTTGTGGGGAAAGTGTAAGTGCCGTAGCGTGCGAATTTACAATTGAGCACTATTTTAATGACGAAACAGCGATGAAAGAGGGTGGTCACGACGATCCAAGGGTGGACGCTTTAAGTGAAGAGGATACCGAGGATAAGGTATTCAACGAATCAACCAAGGAGCAGGGTTATACCGATCAATATGATTTTGAAGACTAAGTTTCTTCAGCGTTTGTTGGGGGCTTAACGGCAAGATTACTTTTGTGGGTAGCGCAAAAGACCAGAAGTGATGGACTGCTAGCAGCGGAGACCGTATATGCCGAGGATAAGCGGTGCAGCAGGTTAGGCGGTGTAGCACTGTCTAGTGGGGGTAGAGCGGTTTAGGGTGGAATGGGTATAAATGAGCCTTTAATACAGCCGTACGGGCTTAGCGGCAGTTCTTGAGGTTTTTATTTACAGGGTTAGGCGGAAGATTCTACACGTTGTCCGTCTAAGAGGTACAGCGTCTACTATATAAAGGGCGCGGCTTAAAAGTTTGTTTGTTTTTTTTGATCTTTCCCGGTTGCTGTAAACCACTACGATGGTTTCAGAGTGGGCGAAATTGGTGCGCAAACGAGTGGGTTTTGGGGGAGATTGCTTAAATTGGAACTTTGTTCTTGGCGCGATTTCCCTTAACATGCTTTACGGTACGGTGACTTTTTGAGCATGTATTTGGGTTAGCAGTTGTGGGTAGCTCAGATGGTGGTTGAATAATAGTGTGCTAAAAAGCGCAAACGGCGTTAATACGATAGCTTTGGGGAAATGGGAACGATGAATTTACACGCTTTACAGCCTGGGTATATGTTGGGCGAATACCAAATTGAAAAACTGTTGGGTGAAGGTGGTTTTGGCCTTACTTACCTTGCCGTTGACACTAACGTAAAGCGTAAAGTTGCGATAAAAGAATATATGCCTAGCGATTTTGCTTGGCGAAAAGACGGTACAACGGTCGTTGCGAAAACCCAAGACACTGAAAACGACTATCGTTGGGGTTTAGATGCCTTCCTTAAAGAATCCCAGACGGTTGCTAAATTTGACGACCCTAATATTGTTCGTGTGCATCGTTTTTTTCAGGCGAATGGTACAGCTTATTTGGTAATGGAATATTGCGAAGGGGGTTGTCTTTCCGACCGTTTCTCCAAGGGGAATTCCCTTAGCGAAGAAGCGGTACGCAGTATTTTAACGCCGATTATGAACGGGCTACAGTTGGTTCATGATGCTGGCGTACTTCATCGAGACATTAAACCTGACAATATTATGTTCCGTACCGACGGTACGCCCGTGCTTATTGATTTTGGCGCTGCACGCCAAGCTATCGGGGCGAAAAGTCGTTCTATTACAACCATTATTAGCCCTGGTTACGCACCAAGAGAACAGTATGCCAGCAAAGGGCAGATGGGCGCTTATACCGACATCTACGCCTTGGCCGCTGTGGCCTACGCCTGCTTAACGGGCGGCGAGCCGGAAGATGCAATGGATCGTATGGATAACGATACAACGGTTAAGTTTGGAGAGCGCCCAGGCGCGTCTGCTTTTCTAAAATCGATTGATTGGGGGCTGGCTATGTCGCCAAGTGCGCGTCCTCAAACATTGGGTGATTGGTTTGCTTCGTGGGGAGGCATGGGTGGTCAAGGTGAGAGTTTAACTTCGCTTATCGATATCGCTGGGGCCGACGGTATTATTACATCAGCCGAAATGAACTCTATTTTAACTCAAGCTGAAAAGCTGGGTATTGAACAGGCTGCGGCACAGCAGCAGGTTGTTGCAAGGGCAAGAGCCAAAGGTTGGACCTTAAAAGGGAATGGGGTGAGTAGCCCAGCCCCTGCGCCAAAAGCTAAAGCAACCGTTAAGTTATCGACGCCGCAAAAGCCTGAAAAAACAGGCGGTGCAGCAGCCGCTGTTATGATTGTGCTCATTATTTTATTCGCGGGCGCAGCAGCGGCAGCCGTTTATTACTTTAAGTATATGAAGCCGGCTCAACAATACATGGCGTTTTTAATACACAGTACTGATGAAAGCTACCTTGAAAGTGATTTTGCACTGCTTGATTTTGACAAAGGGTTGGTGGTTGATGATTCGGGCTACCAAAATGCCGAGCCATATATCGTTTCGCGTACCGATAGCCAATTAATATTTACCGTTAATGTTGATGGCGAGGAGATGCGCGGTCGCATCAGTAAAACAGACGATGGCTACTTCGCAAAAGTTGACGGGGATGAAGAAATTTACGCCGCGGTGCCGATGGAAATCGCCGATGCCGCGTGGAAAAGTGATCATACTGACGATTATTTTTCTTCTGATGATTATATTGATGATGGCGAAGAAGTGTGTGTTGATCATCGTTACAGATGGTTGTCAGAGACGAATTTGGAAACGGTCTATGAAAATGGCGGCAGTATAAATTCTGAAAACTATACGAATGAAAATGATTTTATGCGGTCTCCCGATGGCGAATTTTATATTCGTGAGTATTACGATGCTGAAAAAGCCGTAATTGTCTCTCTGGAAGATTATGTGGACGATAGCGATAGAACAGAAATAGACTACGAAAACCTAGAGTTTTATTTTATGTTTCGTTGTGACCGTGTTGGTGGCGAATTTGTGTTGCCAATGGAGTACGCCATGCTATCAACCAGTATGGATGATGAAGAAACTTATGAAGAGGAGGCTACACCGCCACCTACGCCTAGCCCTACCCCAGAGCCTCTTTATAGCCTATGGATAGAAACTACGCCAAATAACGCGCGCGTGGTATTACCAGATCAACCTTCAAATGTTACCTATTACGACGGTATCGATTTATCGGCGGGTCAGCATCGTGTTGTCATAAAGGCAACAGGGTATCGCTCGCAAACACTGACGGTAGATTTGAGTTCAGAGAGTCGTTCTATTGCGGTTGAATTGTTGCCTTTGCGACAGGATTACGAGCCCATAATGGTGAATATTTCGGGCGGTAGTTTCCGTATGGGGGATACAACGGGTGATGGCCATGATGACGAAAAACCTGCTCATACGGTCAATGTTTCAAATTTTAGTATGGGTAAGTATGAAGTTACGCGGGGGCAGTTCCGTCAATTTGTAGATGCAACGGGTTATGTCACTGATGCTGAAAATAATACCGGCGATGTTATTGGTTGCGATACCGCTAGAGATGGGCGTGATGATTGGTGGGACTGGACGAGCGGAGTGAATTGGAAAAATGCTGATTTTGAGGAAGCGCGTCAAGGCGGCGATAATCATCCGGTTGTGTGCGTGAGCTGGAATGATGTAAACGCTTATATCGACTGGCTAAACAAAGGAACGTCTGGTGGTTATCGATTACCTTCAGAAGCTGAGTGGGAGTATGCCGCACGTGCAGGCTCTAGCAACAAGTTCCACTTTGGTAACGAAGTAACGGATATTTGTACGTACGGTAATATTGCCGACACCACAGACTTAGCTAATGACTTTAATTGGTCGAAAAAGATTGAGTGTGATGATAACTACTCTTACACCTCGCCCGTAGGGCGGTATGCGTCGAACGGGTTCGGGCTTTACGATATCTACGGAAACGTATTTGAGTGGACAGCCGACTGTTGGAATGAAAACTACGAAGGCGCACCTACGGATGGCAGCGCTTGGGATTCGGGTAACTGCGGTCGTCGCGTTCGACGAGGGGGTTCTTTTGATACCGTTAATATCGGTTCTTCTTACCGTAACTGGAGTGGTAGAGCATTCCGGTCGAGCCGCTATGGATTCCGAGTGGTACAAGATAAATAGGGTGTAGCCCTTCGGGTGTTTATTCGACTCTTTTTAAAACGCGCTTTTTAATGGCGCGTTTTTTTTAGGCGATAAAAGCGTTTGGTTTGATCGTTGAGTGCGGTGTTGGTAACCGAGGGGGTTTTTACCTAAAGAACCTGTTTACATGAGGGCGGAAGTGAAAATGAGTGGCGGCGGAGAGCCTCAATAGTTCAACTTGTTAGCACGGTATGCTAGTCTCTGCTGTCACTAAAAGAACGTATGAGTATGGATTGGCAAGCCTTTATATTTGACCCTTCAGAGAACTGGATCCATCGTTTGGAGCAGGTCTGTCGCAAGCGATTTTTCGATGATGTTCTTGCCGAAGAAGCTTTTGTTTGGGCTTTTGAACGTCTTCAAAACGAAGAGTTTTCGCGGCTTCACCGATTTCAAGGGAAATCTAGCCCCAGCACCTTTCTAATAGCGGTTTTCCGCAACCTAGTCGAAGATTTTGCCATAAGCCGTTTTGGTAAGTGTCGTCCCCCTGTTTGGGTGCAACGTATGGGCGAGTTGTGGGGGGCGCTATTTAAAAAACTGTGTTGTGAGCACCGAGAACCGAATGCTATTGCCGAGATGTTTCCTTTAGCCGAGGGTGGTGAAGAAAGTGTTCTATCAATATGCCAGACGATAAAAGCACGCCACGCAAAGTGTGGGCATAAAGTTACGGAAGTGAGTGTTGATGGCGAGAGAGGCGGCCAATTATTGGATGAGCATTCAAGCCAGTCGCTCGAAGACGAGCTTGAATCCAGCGCTTTCGACCAAGTACTAATGGCGCTGAATCATTGGCTCTCCGCCGATGTATGCGCTAAAAATGACACCCACGGGCCGCTTCTAAAGCACCTAAAATCAATTCAGTTAGAGGCCGATACGATGCTGTTGGTTCGCTTGGTGTATCAGGAAGGTGTGCCGGTATCGAAGGCCGCAGCTGATCTCGGCATTCCTGCACACTCCGCGCGACGACAGCTTAAAAAAGCATTGGCATCACTCAATGATGTACTTAAATACTATCAATAATCGTTGTGATCACATTAATGTTGTTCATATTTCGTGGCATGTCCGTCTAACCAATAACACCTGTAAAGTTGAGAGCTATGGCAAAAGACAATCGTGATACTGCTGCTGCACACTTGCTGGTTGCGGCTAAAGCCGATGGTGAGCGGTTAACAGAAGTGGACCTCGAGCTTCTATCAGCCTTTGTGGATGGTCGTTTAAACCGTGAGGAAGCGAATAAGGTCAAAATACTATTGGCGTCTGAGCGTGCATGGTACGAAAACTGGCGTCAATTATTGCAGGCCAAAGGCGTTGCGGCCCCCTTAGTGGAAGCCTCAATTCCCTCAAAAGCGAGAGGCACGGGCCTATGGCGTTGGTGGCTTGGCAGTGGTTTAGCAACAGCATGCGTGTTATCCGTTGCGCTTATGATACGCCCGCCGAGCTTGTCTTCAGTAGAGAAAGACCTGGCCTTTTTAGAGTCTGAATACCCAATAACATTGGGAGCGCCTTTAGCGTCGGCAAAAGGGGCTTTTAGCGCCATTGACGCTGAATCTTCTAGTCTTACGAGAGTCGAGCGCCTCTATAGCCGTTGGCAGCGTTTTACGTTAAAGCATTGTGCTGCGGAAACGGATCACAGCAGCCCGTTATGGGTGAAACTAGAACACATTTATCAAACGCTGCAAATTGAGGACAATTCCAATCTGCAGCGCCTAGTGTCACATGGTCGCAAGGCGCTATGTGCAATAACCAATTCAGACGTACCGAAAACGTCTTTTCCGTCTTCAACGGAAAAACAGGAGTAATTGTTTAATGGGTAAAACTTTATCCCACGGTGGCCAGCTTAGCCGCGATGTTTTTGCCGGCCAGATTATTGGGGCACGAAATTCACAGCAAGATACTTATGCAGAGCCGTTAAACTTTTCTTTTGGGCATCGCCAAGCGGTTCTTTATGTTGTATCCGACGGTATGGGTGGCCATGCCGGTGGGGAGTTGGCGAGCCAAACGGTCATTGCCGCTTTCACGGATGTATTTGCTCGTGGTGGCGACAGCCTAGAAACGCTGTTTGATGATGCTTTGACAGCTGCGAATAGCCAAGTCGCAGCGGAAGGCCAGCGTGATGCGGCGTTAGACGGAATGGGGGCAACCGTTGTCGCGATAGTAATAGTGGATGATGAGTTATATCTATTCAGTGTGGGTGATTCCCCTCTTTGGTTAATACGAGAAAGTGAGATGTCTCGATTAAACGAAGATCATTCGATGCTACCTGTATTGATGAAAATGGCGGATATGGGCGAAATTTCGGCTGAAGATGCTCTCAATGATCCAAAGCGCCATGTTTTACGTTCGGTGATTCATGGTAAAGAAATAAAACTGAAAAATAGGACGAGCGAGCCACTTGTGTTGCAGCGTGGTGATTCGTTGGTGTTGGGTAGTGACGGCATAGAATCACTTTCTGAGAGCAAGCTAATTGCGTTAACGGAAAATAGGCCGCGCTATTGTGCCAAAGCCGCCGTTGAGAGTGTTTTGGACGAAATCGAACGATTGGCTTTACCCAATCAAGATAACGCCACGCTGGTAGTGGTGCATATTGGAAAGGGCCGAAAAACGAGTGTTATTAAACATGAAACTGAAGTGCAGTCAGCACCGCCCAATAAAAATCTTCTTATTGCCGGTATTGCTGTTCTCGCCTTGCTCATTGTGCTCGCCATAGCAATATTCACGCGTTCTGATAAAAAAAACGAGGTACTAAATAACGATGATCCTGCTGAGGTGGGTGTTCAGGTATTACCTGCCGAGGGTGCAGGTTCGTCAGAGAATACACAAAGTAGCTCTCGCCCCACGCGTCGTGATCCTAATGTTTTGTCTTCACCGCTAGAAGGGAATGCAGGCATTGACGCTGGCATCGATTCCAGTGGCGATAAGCCAAGAGTAAAACCCAGTATACCTATAAAAAATAGCTCGCTTTCCAGCGACGATGCTATGACGAGTGATAGCGAGTCGGGTTCTGTTGAATTGGATGAGGGCGAAAAAGAAGTGCACCCTCGCCGTGCGGCACAGAACGAAGAACTGCTCGATAACACGGAGAATGAAAGAGACATTATGGATGACAGTGTTGATGTTAGCCCTGAAGTTAAAAAGGAATCTGAGGGCAAACCGGTGAAAAGTAGTGACGGCAACTTGCCGCCATCTTAATGAGTATTTTAAGTGTGAAAGGCAAATAAGCGGGCTTTCTCGAGCGGCCAACAAATGAGGCGTATAGGGAAGAGGTTGGTGTGAGGAAAAAGGCAATTGGACAATTGGGATTGTTTTTTCGTGGTGTTTCGCGCCAAAATGGCAGGTTCAAATGGATGAACCTACACAATAAACAAAGGTTTTGATTTAAATGAGGTTGCCCTGAATGAATCGTTTACTGCCCGTATTGGGCATTTGTCTATTGGCATTGTCTGGATGCACCCCATCAGAAGAGCCGGCCGCTGTGAAAATTCCAGTACTCGTTAGTATTCCGGCGGGTATATTTATTATGGGCGATCAAGCGGCTATAGGTGATACCGATGAGCGTCCCGCTCATACGGTCAGCGTGCCCGCATTCGCAATGAGCCAATATGAAGTGACGCAGTCTGAATATGCTGAATTTGTACACGACACCGGCCGCACCACTACGCTTGAGTTTAGCGATAGCGATGCCCGTCATCCGGTCGTTAATATTAGCCTGCGAGATGCGTATGATTATGCTCAATGGCTTTCGGATAAAACGGGAAAATCTTTTAGAATTCCGAGTGAAGCACAATGGGAATACGCGGCTAAAGCCGGCAGTGTAAGTTTGTTCTCAACGGGAAATCGCGAAGAAGACGTATGCAGAGTAGGGAATATTGCCGACGAGTCAGTGAATGAGGCTGGTCTAAATTGGTCGAGCATAACGGCGTGCAACGACACGGCAGTGTCGGTCTCAGCCGTTGGCCAATATGCACCCAATGTTTTTGGTTTATACGATATGCATGGCAATGTGTGGGAGTGGATTTTGGATTGTGCAAATGAAAATTACGAACAAGCGCCTACCGATGGTACTGTTTGGGAAGAGGGCGATTGCGCACGTAGAGGTATAAGAGGTGGCAGTTTTGAAACACCTGCGAGCAGTGCACGCTCGAGTAATCGTGAATTTATTGCGCCTAGAACGAAAAGCCCTCAAATAGGTTTTCGTGTGGTGAGGCAAGGATGAAAAGACAAAACCGCGAAATAAATATTTTCTCTATGTCGGCGCTGGACCTATTCGCGTCTGCGATGGGAGCCTTTATTTTAATTACCCTTATTTTGATGCCGTACTACCTGAAGAAGACACCGGCAGAGCCGGTTCAAGAAACGCAGCAAAGTTGTCCCGAACCTATTTTACCTGCGTGTCCGGTTTGCCCTACGCCACCGTCTCCCGAACCGACTATTACGTGCCCACCACCGCAGCCACCCGTAAAAGAGGTTGTCGATAATTTGCTGATTATGCAAATGGAATGGTCGCGTGAAGCCGACGTGGATTTACACGTTCTAACGCCTGATGGCCTTTATAAATATGACCAGCGAACAATACCGGGAAAACCGGGTAAATTTACACTGGACAACACTAAAGGCGGAGAAAAATCCTTAGAAATTTGGATGGCTTATAATCCAACGCCAGGCAACTACGAAATTTGTTATCACTTGTATTCGGGCTCTCCTCCTGTTGCAGTTAAGGGACGATTGGATAAACCTCATGGCCCCGCGATTCTCCCAGTGCAAACTTTAAGGCAAACAAAGCAAAAATTATGTCCCTTAAAATTCAGAATTGGTACCGATTATACCTACCACGAAATTAGTCGAGGATAAGCGTGAATATTATCGAAAAGAGAAACGTGTTTACGCGTGTAGCGTTGTTTGTTGTTAGTTTGGTTTTTTCGTTAGGAGTTTCGGCCAGCGAGTTGTGGACGTGGGTAGACGAGTGTCACTCTCGTGAAAATAAAACACAGTGTTCCGTTTGGTTCGATAGTGCTTTGGCGGTTGAAAATATCTCGGCTTCCTATAATGGCCAAGTGTTGGACGTTCAGGTTGAGCCATTTGCTGCCAATGACGAGGAATCGGTTAATATCGTTTTCGTGCAACTTGATAATGTCAGGGGCGAGGGATCGGTAGCAAGTGTAAAAAAAGGTTTGAAGAATTTTGTGAATTCTCACGCGGCCAACCAATTAGTGGGGATTTATGCCGATGGAGACAACCTTCAGGTTATCGCCGCTCTGGGTTCTAATCGTTCCGCTTTAGATGCGTCGATAGAGACGTTGGCATGGTCGGAGGGTTCACACAATACAGCGGGTCACCTGCAATCGTTGGTCGCTATTTTAGATGGAACACCGCATAAGCGGAAAGTCATTCACTGGGTAACAACAGGTTTAAATCTCAACGACGATGAAATACATCGCGTAACCTCTATTTTGAATGATGCTGGTATTCATTTAGCCGTTGTGTTGCTCCAAAAAAGTGAGCTCGATAGCAATTTAAGCGCACAATTCAATCCGGTACTTTCAGTTGTTAACGGCGTATTAGTCAGTGGAACGCCTAATACTTGGGACGCTATTATTGAGATCTCTGCGCCGTATAGTAATAACGGCGCACATCTTACTATCGCAACGCCTGAATTTTGCGGGGACCGTCTACTACAATTTGCTGCTACAGCAGGCGAAGCTATAGAGCGTTCGGTATTGGTTAACTATACGGCGTGTGAAGTTCTGGCCACATCTGAGCCTGTACCTGTGTCGACATCCGAGGCTGTTGCAGAGGTTACCCCAGTAGAGCCAAGCTCGTCATTAAACGAAGTTGCTGCAGACGTTAGCGAGGGAAATGGGAGCCTAGTTGAGGGCGTAGTAGATGGCGGAGTAGAACGTATCGATACTGAAGCCCCTGTGCCTGTGGACGAAACGACAGAAGAGGGTGTGAATGCTGACGAGCCGCTAGTGACATCGCCGGAAGGGGAACAGCCTGAAGCAACTACGCTAGAAGCAACGCTAGAAACAACACCGGAATCCGATGTGACACCCGAGTTAGATCCTAATATGCCGGTTGAGGAAGAGCTGCCGATAGACGGCGCGCTGTTAATGGAGG
>Ga0065722_100127_pt1 | contig 13947 bp, 12 predicted proteins | sample BansetMetagenome_FD_59109 | JGI IMG/M metagenome (GOLD analysis project Ga0065722, IMG submission 59109) | Bankia setacea gill microbial communities from Puget Sound, Washington, USA - Caecum Enriched | ecosystem: Host-associated > Mollusca > Digestive system > Ceca | place: United States... | reverse complement strand
TTCGTGTTTATTTTTGTTCCCGTTGAGGCCGCGTATGTTGCNGCTATTCAGGCTGCTCCAGCATTATTTAAAGAAGCCTACGATAAAAATATTGTGTTGGTGAGTCCATCGAGTTTAATGGTTGCACTGCGCACGGTGGAAACCTTGTGGCGTTATGAAAAACAAAACAATAACGCAGAAGAAATAGCAAAAAGCGCAGGTAAGCTCTATGACCAGTTTGTGCTGTTGCTGGCTTCGATTGACGATATTGGAAAGTTCCTTGAGAAAGCATCGGAGGCCTATGAAACAACGCGTAAGCGCCTCAGTGACGGCAGGGGGAATCTTGTTAGGCGGGTCGAGCACCTTCGTGATTTGGGCGCGAAAACCAGCCGTAATATTCCCGAATCAATTAAGTTGGAGGCGCTAGAGCCGATGGACGATGAGGCTCTACCCACGAACGATCACTCTACGGAAAAGGGTTAATTGTGTTGAGTTATTTAATAAGTACAGCCGTTTTTGTCATTTTACTGCTGGCGGGTATTGCGGGCTACTTACACTGGAAGCTTTACCTGCGAAATGTACAGCGAGATAAGCAACGCGCTGTACAAAAAAAAGAATTACGGGTTGATCGGGAGAAAAACCTCAACAGCATTGAGGTGTTATTGCGGGCCACGTTAGAGGATCAGGTCACGCTCACGGAAGCCTGCATAAGAACCTGCGTTTTGATGGAAAGCCTGCAATTGCCCGACGACGAAAAGCAGCGCTATGCGTCTTTCTATAAGTTGGCTCAGGCAACTTCACANATCCCCATTTTGGCCGAATGGAAAGCACTACCAACGAAAAAGAANTTGAATTTTGATCGCGAACGCCTCGAACAGGAACGTCAGTATCGCGATTTTATTGTTTCTTCGGCGAAGACTTACTTAGAGCGACAGCAGCGCTACCGAGACCATATTCTTACGCTGTAGCGTGTAAACCTTTATCTTTTCTGCAGTAGTACCCCGCATTCTCGATGTTCGGTATAGGGGAATTGGTCGAACAATGCCAACTTGCAGATNCGGTGGGTATTATTCAATGCNGCNACGTTCTGTTTGAGTGTCTCTGGGTTACAGGAAATGTAGAGAATATTATCGAATCGAGCCGCTAGGGCTTCTGTTGCGGGGTCNAGCCCAGCTCTTGGGGGGTCTACGAAAATGGTCGAGAATGCGTAGCTGTCTAAGTCGACATCTTTAAGCCTGCGAAACGGGCGTTCTTTATTAAGCGCCTGGGTGAACTCTTCGCTCGACATGCGTACAACCGTTATATTGTGGCACTGATTTTCCGCCATATTGTACAGCGCCGATTTTACAGACGTTTTCGAAATCTCTGTGGCTAATACCTTGTCGAATTCTTTCGATAACGGCAGGGTGAAGTTTCCATTACCGCAATACAGTTCTAGTAAGTCTCCTCCAATCCCCTTTACAGCATTAACGGCCCAATTTAGCATCTGCTGGCATACGACAGCATTGGGCTGCGTAAAGCTATTTTCTACCTGTTGATATCGATACGCTTGGCCATCTACGGTAAAGGTTTCTGTGACCGAATCCGAACCAATAACCGTTTTTTGTTTTCGGCTACGNCCTATNACGCTGCACTTAAGTTGAGAGGCTAATTGCTCGGCTTCTTTTTCCCAGGNGTTGTCGAGAGGCTTGTGGTAGATCAGTGATATCAGCGCCTCCCCGGTTGTGGAAGTTAAAAACTCACCCTGNAATAACTTTCGTTTCAATATTTCATTAGTATTTAGCCTATCAAGCAGCTGCGGCATAAGTGCGTTAATGGTGGTAGAGCCGATGGGGAAATCATTAATGGTAAAGTGTTTGTTCGCTATACCGGGTTGGTGCATGGCATAGCTGACACGCTCTGTTTCTTTGTCGTACCACATTTTGAATTCGGCCCGCATGCGAAAATGCGAAGGCGGGGAGGGGAAAACCTCAAGTTCTGGTGCTGAATACTCTGCAAATTCTAAGGTTGTTTTTTCTGTTTTTTCGTTGAGCTGTATTTGGTAGGCGCTCGTATTGTCTGAATCGCTCGGTTGCATTACGTTAGTACCAGCTATTAATAGGGTTATGGGTTTCGGTTAAATTGACCAGATCGTCCATTGTTATAGTGGGTATAGGCAAGGAGACATCTGACAGTTCGCGCAGGCTGTAAAAATCGCATCCGGTGGTAATAATGGCTTCTATGGAGGCGTTAGCGCTGTTGTTTTTGGGGGTATTCATAAAAACAACGGTATCGGTGTCTACCGAAATACTATTTACCAGCAGAACGAGTTGCTCACTTGTCGGTAGGCATTGTTCAAAATTTAGCAGGTGAAGCATGGTTGGGGGGAGCCCTAAAAATTTAATACGGCACTGGCCGCATGCAGGTGGTTNTTCCATTGTTCATTATTACAGGGAATCGTTTTTAGCAGACCAACTGGATTACGGCTTACGCAAAAGATGCTCACAGAATCGAAATTTTGGCAGAATTTCTGCAGTATTGGTTCAATTGTTTTCACAAACGCCTCGCTACTCGCCGCGTTTGAATCTGCGAGTATAAAAAGCTGAACGTTTTGATCAAAAATAAGAAGGGTGGTTGCAGCATCAAAGGCCGCCTGAATTTGATGCTTACTGGTTTTTGGGCTGAGGGTGATAAGGGTATTGTTCATGTGGCGGCACCCTGGTCTGTTCGTGAGCCAAAGGTTAGCGTGCGATCGCAGCTAGCCAATGCCGCTGCCAGTTGCGCCATACCTGCAATTTGAAAGGGGTTATGGGCGTTGCTGGAATAATCGGGAAGGTATGCTTCAACAGAGTTTACGCAAATCGTTGCCGTTAATTGGCGTTCCCTTAAAAATTGTGCCCACGGATGATCCTCAGCATTTTTTACGCCCTCATCAACAAAGAACAACGTTTCGATAGTGTGTTGTTTGTTCAGCAGTGCGTTGGCGAAGGCCAGCGCTTGCGCGGATGAAACCGAGCCGGGGGGGGCGTTAACAACGATTAAATATTTCACTGATTAGGGCACACAGGGCTTAAACAAAAACGGCCCCGCAAGAGCGGAGCCGTTAATTAGTAGGGTACAAATAATTAGTCGCGACCGGTCAAGAAGCTCAACAATATGGTGAAGATATTGTAAAGGCTGACATAAAGCGTAACGGTTGCAGAGATGTAGTTGGTTTCGCCGCCGTGAATAATGCCGCTGGTTTGCCACATAATCAGCAGTGAAGACAGCACTAGGAACATACAGCTAACGGCCAGTGAGAGGCCGCTAATATTCAAGAAGTAGGCTGCCAGCATAGCGATGAAGGCTACGATAAAACCGGTCATGATAAAGCCGGTTAAAAAGCTCATATCTTTGCGGGTAACTAGCACATAGCCAGACAGACCAAAGAAAATTAACGCGGTGCCGCCTAAGGCCATAATGAGCGGCTCATAGCCAGACATACCGATGGAAAAGCTGAGCATGGGGCCAAGGGTAAGACCCATGTAACCCGTGAGGGCAAACACCCAAAAAAGCCCGGCTGGGCCATTTTTAGTTTTTTCAACGGCATAGAGCAGCCCCATATAGGGGAGNAACATCCAAAGGCCCATGTAAGGAAAGTTAATGGCCATGGATATAGCGGCGGTAACGGCGCTAAAGGCTACGGTCATAGCCAACAGTGCATAGGTATTACGCAAAACCTTACTGACTTCCAGTGAGGAAATACCAGCCGAGGATTGTGTGTAAAGTTCTTGCATTATCCAACTCCGAGTGAGGTTATTTTCGGTTCATGATACAAAGCCCCATTAGGGTCTGTCTATAGTAATTTAGACATTTCATGAGTGCCTGCAGGGGCAGAAAACCCTTTAAAGTTCAGGTGTTTAGGCACCAGAAATTGTTTTGGGTTCCCTGTTCTAACNCTATAGATTGGGGCTAATGCATGAAATTTAAACCCGAAGCGAGGCTGTGGTTTAATCTTCTTATGGCTTAACCGTTCTTAGCGCTTAACCACACTTGGAACTGCCACAGCTTAGGCAGGTCATACAGCCATCCATAAGAATCATGGCTTTGGTATAACACTTCATACACAGCTGCGCACTTTCAGGAAACTCGCCCTCGACAGACTTCTTTCCGCGTTCTGCTTCGTATTCGGCGTGTTTTTCCGCCAAAATCTGTTTTTGTATCCCAGAAAGCTCTTCGGTTTTCACTAAGCCGATAGTTTTCATGTGGGTTTGAATGGCGTCGCCAATTTCTGCAACCAGTGAAGGCATAAAGCGCCCGCCCGATTTGAAGTAACCGCCTTTTGGGTCAAACACCGCCATAAGTTCCTCCGCAAGGAAGGTAACATCGCCGCCTTTGCGGAAAACCGCTGAAATNACGCGGGTAAGTGCCACAACCCACTGAAAGTGATCCATATTTTTTGAGTTAATGAATATCTCAAAGGGTCTACGCACTTCATGGTTGGTGTCGGGGTTAAGGATAATGTCGTTTATGGTGATATACAGCGCATGGTCCGACAGTGGGGTTTTGATTTTGTAGGTGGAGCCNAGCAGTATTTCTGGGCGACCTACGTTCTCGTGCATATGCTCGATTGCAGGTTCTGTGGGCTCTGTTTGCACTTCGGTTTCGGCATTTTCCTTTTGAATAGAGTAGCCGGTAATTTTTTTCTCGATTGTGACTGTGTTTGTGCTCATTAGAATTTTCCGTAATAGCCTTCTTTAAGGGCGTCGTACAGGTTGGCGGCGCTATGCTGTTCGCCGTCATATTCGACTGTTTCGTTACCTTTCAATTCCAGTTTTGTACCGTCTTCCAGCTCAAAGCAGTAGGTGGTGTTGGCTAGGTCTTCTTCTTTTACCAGAACGCCTTGGAAGGCTTCGGGGTTAAAGCGGAAGGTGGTACAGCCCTTTAAGCCTTTTTCGTAGGCGTACAGGTAAATATCCTTGAACGCGTCGTAAGCTATGTTGGTAGGTACATTGATGGTTTTGGATATGGAGGAATCTACCCACTTTTGTGCGGCTGCCTGAACGTCTACGTGCTGCTGTGGCGTAACGCTGTCGGCACTGACAAAGTAGTCGGGAAGGTTGGTTGGCGTTGCGTCGGTATCGACAAGGTGGCGATAGGCCAGCAGCTCGTAGGAAAATACATCCACTTTTTCCTTGGTTTTACGGCCCTCGCGAATAACATTGCGCGCATAGTGGTGGGCAAAACTGGGTTCGATACCGTTACTCGCGTTATTGGCCAAAGACAGCGATATAGTGCCTGTGGGCGCAATGGACGAATGATGCGTGAAGCGGCTGCCGTGCTCAGCGATCTCGTTGATCAACTCTGGCGCTTCTTCTCCTAGGTTTTGCATGTACTTGCTATAGCGGCTGAGCAAAATACGCCCTGTAACCTTATCACCCGCTTTAATACCGTCTTTTACCATTTCTGGTCGTTGCTGCAGCATGGCTTCGGTTACTTCAATTTCTTCGGCTAGTTTTGGTGCCATACCTTTTTCTTTGGCCAGTTCAACACCTTGCTGCCAGCCCGTTATCGCTAATTCACGGCTAACTTGCTCGGTGAACGCAATAGACGCGGAGCTACCATAAGAAATACCCAGTAGGGCTAAAGTGGAACCAAGGCCAAGGAAACCCATGCCGTGGCGACGCTTACTCTTAATTTCAGCCTGTTGCTGTTCGAGTGCGAGGCCATTAATTTCTACGACGTTATCTAACATGCGAGTGAACGTGGCGACCACTTTACGGTAACGGTCCCAGTCGAAGCGAGCGTCTTCGGTAAACGGGTTTTCGACAAAAAGCGTGAGGTTTACCGAACCGAGTAAACAGCTGCCGTAGGCGGGCAGAGGTTGCTCACCGCAGGGGTTTGTGGCGCGAATGTTTTCACAAAACCAGTTGTTATTCTGGTGATTGACCTTGTCGATAAGAATAAAGCCGGGCTCGGCATAATCGTAGGTGGAACTCATAATCTGGTTCCACAGGCGACTCGCGGGTATTTTTCGGTAGATNCGACAGGCGGTTAGGCCTTCGTCATTGGTAATGTAATTTTCTGCATTGGACACTCGGCGCCAGTGCACCTGNTCGGCGTCGTNNAAATCGATGGGCATGTGCTCCATGTCTTTGTCGGACATAGGGAATGACAGTGGCCACAGGGTGTCTTCTTTAACCGCCGTGATGAAGTCGTCGGTTATCAGCAGACTTAAGTTGAACTGACGCAACTTGCCGTCTTCGCGCTTGGCCTTAACAAAATCCTGAACATCGGGGTGATGAACATCGAACGTGGCCATTTGCGCGCCGCGGCGCCCGCCTGCGGAGGATACGGTAAAGCACATTTTGTCGAATATATCCATAAACGACAGCGGGCCGGAGGTGTATGCACCAGCGCCGGAAACGTACGCGCCCTTAGGGCGTAGGGTAGAAAATTCGTATCCAATGCCGCAGCCAGCCTTCAGTGTTAGGCCTGCTTCTAGGTTCTTTTGCAAGATGCCCTGCATGGAATCCTGAATGGTGCCGGACACCGTACAGTTGATGGTGGAGGTGGCCGGTTTGTATTGGCTGGCGCCAGCGTTGGAGATGATACGCCCGGCTGGAATTGCGCCGTTTTCCAAGGCCCAGAGAAACTGTTCTTCCCAGTATTTTTTGCGCTTTGGCTCTTGTTCTGCCAGCGCTTTGGCCACCCGTGCGTAGGTGCCCTTAATATCGTTATCGACGGGTGTTCCGTGTGCGTCTTTTAGTCGATATTTCTTGTCCCATATGTCTGCCGAGGCCGCTTGCAGCTTGGGTTTGGCGTGTTTTTCATTGTTGATTGANGTGCTCAAAGAACTATTTGTAGTGGTATTGGTCATTCCCGATCCCAATATGTTGTGGTTTTTAAGGTGCCGCTATTGAAGCGCGTATTTAATCGCAGCTTGTTGACTTGAGTCAATGGGNAGAGGTGTTAGAAATCGGAATTNGTGTCAAAAANAAAGCTTGGAGGGTGGTCTTGGATNCGGTTTAGCCACCAAAACAGGCGGCTAAACCGGGCGCGCGAGGAATTTATTCTTTTGCGATATGAACGTCCATTTGCGGGAAGGGTATTTGAATGCCTTGAGCGTCGAAGCGCTTCTTGATCTTCTCATTGGTTTCGAAGAAAACGCCCCAGTAGTTGGCGCTGTTAACCCATACGCGGAAAGCGAAATTAACGGAGGAATCGGCTAATGCAGCCACGCCAATCGTTACATCGTGATCCTGAAGAATNCGTTCATCTTCGCTGGCAATGGCTTGAAGCTCTTTACGCACAGTATCGAGGTTTGCTGAGTAGGCGACGCCGACAATAAAATCGACCCGGCGCTTTTCCTGGGTGGAGTAGTTGATAATATTGCCGCCCATGATGCCGGAGTTGGGCACGATGACNGTTTTGTTGTCGGGGGTGGTCATTATGGTGCAGAAAATGGANATNTCTTTTACCGTGCCAGAGGTGCCGCCAGCTTCCACGTAGTCGCCAATTTTTAACGGACGAAACAACACCAGTAAAACACCCGCTGCAAAATTGGCTAGAGACCCTTGAAGCGCTAGGCCAACCGCTAAGCCCGCAGCACCTACAACCGCGACGAAAGAGGCTGTTTGGACGCCAATTTGCCCAAGTACGGTGATAAAAACGAGTGCGACGAGTACGTAATAAGTGATATTTTTTGTAAAATTGCAAATGGTTGGGTCGATATTACGGGCGTTCATGCCTTTTTCAAGTAGCTTAGATAAGAGCCCTGCCAGCCATTTACCCACAATATAAATAACAATTGCGAGAACGATCTTTATTCCATAGGTAACAATCAATTCGGGGGCTTGCTTAAGCAGAGCCTCGATGTCCAGTGTCATGATATTTCCTTGTCAAATGAAGGGGGATTTGGAGTGGATAACAGCGGGGAAATTATAAGTTAATTATTATGAAAAGCTTGAATAGTTTTAATAATAGAAGCAATCGGGCCGATAAGTTGTAACTAGCGTCACGGCATAGCGGAGGGAATTTAAACGGATTGGTTGGCCTGCATCCAAGCGTTTAGAGCTTCAATTTCGGCTGGATTGAATTCGATACCCAGTAGCGTACGTCTCCACACAATATCATCCGCATTAATCGCCCACTCCATATCCATTAAGTAGCGTACTTCACGCTCATAAAGGTGGTGCCCGAAATGCTTGCCCAGTAAATTGACGCTTTTACAGTGCCCCAATACAACATAGGTTAAGTTGCCGTAGTTATGGGCCAACCTATGCAGTAGTGCGCGAGGAAGTTGACTGAATTCATCGCATAACGCCTCAATAAATTCAGCAAGGCTGGCTTGTGTAATATCGCCCCCTGGCAGTATTTCATCGGTAAAACGCGCATGCCTGCGTTTCTTCGTGAATGGCTGCAAAACATCTAAGGCTTGTTGCGCGACCTTGCGGTGTAGCGCCGGGTCTACGCCAAATATATTGAGTAAAACGCCTTTTTTTCCAGGGTTGTCTAGGTCCAGTAGTGGGGCTGTCATGGGTGAATCGTTGGTTGAGCAGGGGTCAGCAATCAGCGCAAGTTTTGCTTTGCGTTTGTGAATAAAATGATCGCGTGTTAGTCGAGTTTCCAATCCATTTTTAAGTGCGTTGTTATTCCAGGTATCGATAAAATCCTGCATCAGGTCTATGCATTCTTCGTAACCTTGCTGGTCGCATTTTCGCGGCCCAAATGCGAGCACTTGGTCGTCGATGGCATAGACATAATAGGCATGGCGGCTTTCGCCCTGAAGCTTCAGTACAAAATTTTGCGGGTAAAGGTTGTTGGCCGCTGGTAGGGGGTTTTTGAAAAAAAATTGTGTGCGATGCTCTTTGGTCGCGTGGCAGCGTGTTTTTACTTTGAGTACTTCTTCTAATAGTTCGTTGGCCCAGTAGCCGCTGCAATTAATTATGAGCTTACTGGTGAGGGTTTTATGGGGTTCTGATTTGTCTTGTTGCGATTCGAGTTCGAGTTGCCAGCTATTCTCGTTGCGTAGGGCGTTTATTACCTTGTGGTAGGTGAGTATTTCGGCGCCGTATTTTTGTGCCTGTTGCGCTTTTGCGAGGATGAGTCTCNAAGGTTTAATGCGTGGCCGGACCAAGTCNTTGGGCGGCGGGGGATAGNTTGTCACCGCAAACACTGGCAAAAGCCTTATCTCTTAAACCTTGAAAATACTTTTCGACGAGACTATGACCTTTTTCCTTTTATTGGCGTTCGTCCTGCTATGTTGGTAACCGGTAGTAGCTCAATTAAATAGAGGCGCCTGCGTTCTTAGGCGCTGTAGTTCATCGAGCATGCTATTTAATTGAAAGTAATCGAGCGCGGACAGATGTTGCAGGTGTGTACCCGCGAGGGTGGCTGGAGCTGCAGAAGCACTGGAAGCGATGTCGCCGGTGTGAACCAATAGGGTTTTTAAACCACGACTTGCCGCTTCTGCGGCAACACTTACGCCATTTATGCCGCCACCGATGACGGTAATATCAACGTCTTGCATACCAGCACTCCAAAACCCGGGGGCCCGGTGGTTAGGGAAGTTTTTCTCCGTAAATATCGGTCATCATGTTGGTCAGCTCTTTATACTCCTCGTCGATCTGATTCTCTAGATCTTCGAAATTCGTATTTATGTTGCGGCCACTCATCATATCGCCATCACGCTCCAGTGAGCGAAGAAAGCTTTCAAAGCCACGCCCTGCGTGAAAATAGCCGCCTTTACTTAGCAGGTAGCGAGCAACCAGCCCACCGCAGTCTCTACACTGCACAAAAACTTTTTGTAGTTCGTCGCGAACGAGAACATTGCGTAAATTTCTGGACTGACAATTTTGGCATTTTTGAATTTTAACTTCCATTATTTCTCCCATAATGAATCCCCCGAGGAATCGTCAGTTGGCTCAAATAAGCACAAAGCTTATGGAGCCAACACGCTAGTTTTATTGTTATACGCCCATTATAGATATTATGAATTCCCAATAGGGAGGGCCAATGAAGGCGACACATATATAGCCAGCAATAGTAATTAANCCGCCGGTTAGAATCATATCTTTACTTTTAATTGCACGAGAACTAAAAGCAATTGCATTCGGCGGTGTGCTGACGGGCAGTGCCATAGCCATGGAACACATTAGCGCCAGAGCTACCACAAGGGCAAGGATAAATTCATTTTCGAAGGGCAGGTTCATTACCAGGGGGATAACCAAGCCAGCAGTAGCCGTATTACTCATAACCGTAGACATCAAGCCGGCAACGGCGGCGGTAATGAGTAGCAGAATGAATGGCGAGCCATTGAGGGGTAAAGCGCTAATTAAAACTTCCCCCAGCCCGGTTACATTGAGCGCAACGCCCAAAGGCCAAGCCACCGGATACCATGTAGAGCACATCCCAGGGTAAATCACGGAAATCCTTGGTGCTTAAAAGTCCGAACCAGAAGCAAACAATAACGGGGAATAGCCCCACGGTGCCCGTTGCTAGGCCGAGTTTACTGGCGAAAAACCAGCCAAGGGCGGTAATGGTGAAAACGGCAACCGCCGCCCAGTGTTTAACGCCAAATTTACCGGTGTGCCTTTCTGGCACTTCTAAGCGCAAGTCACCGGCGGGGAATAAACGCACCAACATTTGCCAGAGTATCAGTAGAAATACAATCATGAACGGCATGGTAAGCGCCATCCACTTGGCAAAAGTTACGGTATAGCCATGTTGNGTGAGGTAGGTGAGGGCAATGGCATTGGGTGGCGTGCCTATGGGTGTGCCTATACCGCCTAAATTACAGGCAAAAGGTATACACAGAACTAAGGCTTTACGAAAGGGATTTTCGTCGGGAATCTTTTTGATTAGAGGGAATACCATTGTCAGCATCATGGCTGTTGTCGCGGTATTACTGATCCACATCGACAAAAAAGAACACGCAATAATAATGCCCAGCAAGGTCATAGAGGGCAGACCTTTGGTACGCCGTAAAATCATTTGTGCGAAACGAATATCCAACCCGTATTTTTGCATCAGGCTTGAGAGTACAAAACCACCAAGGAAGAGCAAAATAATATTGGAAAAAAACGGGCTAAAGAATACGTTAGTTTTTATCGGCGTTGTACTGAGTTCGTTAAACGCCGGTAAAAGCCAGACAATTTCCAGCGCAAGAATAAGAAAGCTAACGACAAACAGGGAAACCCATTCTGAAACCCATAATACAGCGGCAACAATGAGAATGGCCGCTGTAATTTCCTGCGCATGGGTTAAATTCGTACCTGGGATACCAAAGAGTTCAACGAATAGGATAGCTGCAAAGAGTAAAACCGTAGCTGCCAAACTACGTATATTGGCGGAGGCCATACTGTCTCCTTACGAGTCTTGGGGGTAGTGGGTTGGGGGGGAGNGACCACCTCGATGTTGTTGTTCAACGGAGATGTTTACCTTAATACCTTTTGGGTAACACTATTGTAGCCGCTTCGGTAGCGTTGGTGTTTCGGATTTACACCTTGATTGACATGTAGCAAAGCGCTANGCCCAGATAAGGTAAGGCAAGCTACTTTACCTGCACTAATACCCAGGGTGATATAACCACGGCCCAAACAGGGGTATCGTTTTCATACCATTGCAGAGCCTGTGGGTCGGGAACCGGTTGCACTTTAGCTTCGTCGAGCCAGGTTTTTAACTCTGTGGCTTTGTCTTCACTTATCGCCATGGCGACGTTGATGAGATCCAGCTCTGGGGCGACCATTATTGCGTTACCGGCGGCAAAAAAACGTTGCAGGTCTCGCCAAGCAATGGTCGCCGTTTCCAAGTTAAGCTTGGTTTTTAAGGTGTTNCCTGTTAACTGTTCTGTCATTCTAGCGCGCGTAAAATTGTGAGTGGTGGTCTTAGGGTAACTTTTCTGGCCGACAGCCAGCCGATTAAACCAATGAGGATGGCGCCGCCAGCAGGGCCGCTGAGTATTATCAATGGGTTGGCGGTAAAGTCCAGTTTAAACACCTGTGTTTGTATAAAAGTAGAGTGAAATTTGTGCACCAAGGGTGCCCAGCAAACCCGCCATACAGCCAAGGCTACAAAATTCAATAATAAGTACCTGATTTACAAATCGCCTTCTGGCGCCAAGGGTTCTTAAAATGGCGCTTTCCTGAAAGCGAATGTCCAGTGTTGCTTGAATACTGGTAATTAACACCAGTATGCCTGCGGCGAGTACCAGCACAAGAATAAATTCCACCGCCAGAGATACTTGGTGGATAATACTCTGCATCTGCGTAATCATCTGGTCGAGTTCAATGATAGACGTGGTTGGAAAATCTCTCGCCAATTGGTTAAGAAAGGTTTTTTGGCCTGCGGGGAGATAAACACTGGTTAACCAGTTTGTGGCGGTGTTGTCGAGTAGAGGCTGATTAAAAATCATAAAAAAATTGGGGTTCATGGAATCCCACTGCACTGAACGGATACTACCCAGTATTGCGGTAACTTCCTGACCGGCAACACTAAAGGTTAGTGTGTCGCCAACAGCCAGTTGAATACCGTTGGCGTACTCTGCCTCGGCCGACACGGTTAATAGACTCTCGTCATCTCCATGCCAGTCACCTTTTACTAGGCTATTGTCTTTGCCTAGAGCCGTGGCCCAAGTAAGATTTAGCTCTCTTTGGTAGTTCATGTGCGAGCTGGTGGCTTCTACGCGAGGCTTAACGGACTCTGCGTTTACCATGATAAGTCGGCCGCGCATCATGGGGTAAAACGGGCTGTGGGCAAAGTTAGACTCGGCGAGAAGCGCTTCTACTTTCGGCTTTTCTTCGTTAAAAATGTTAAACAAAAAGTGATTGGGTGTATTTTCCGGTAATTGTTTTTGCCAAGTACCGATTAAGCTAGTACGCGTGTCGATCAAAATTAGCAGTAGCATTATTAACGTAGAGAAAATAACAATTTGGACCGCGTTAAAGCCCTGGTGGCGTTTCAAATTGGATAAGCCAAGCCGCCAGGCGTTGCCAAGCTTGTTACTGACCAATTTACCCAGAGCGAGAATTCCCCACGCCAGTACGCCGCCTCCGGCAAGAGTAACGATACCGCCCGCGGCTAATACGGCGGTAATGAGAACGCTCTCGCTGTAGCCAAAAATAAGTGCAACAACACAGACAAAGCCAATGGCGGCAGCAATACGAGGGCTAATAATACCGTTTGCAGCACCTTGTCGCAGCACGGCGGCGGGGGGAACATTACGCAGCGAGAGTAGAGGCGGGGCCGCAAAGGCAAAAAGGGTAACAAACCCTGAGATTGCACCCGTAGCAAAAGCATCGGTAGAGGCCTGAGAAAGTTCTCGAGGTAAGAGTGAGCCTAATATTTGCAGAATTAAATTATGCAATAACCAGCCTGTAATACTGCCCAGGAACACACTGCTAATGCCTAAAATGAGCAGAATAGAAATATAGCGGCGTGAAATTGCGCTAGGCGTTTGGCCAAATGTTTTTAACAAAGCAACGGATGTAGATTGGCGAATGGCATAGCGACGGGCCGCAAGTGCTATGGCCACGCCGCTTAACAAAACACTTAGGCTACCGGCGAGTAGCAAAAACTTTTCGGCGCGTTCTAGTGCATCACCGATATTGCGATTACCCTGTTTAACGCCCACCCAGCGATTGTGGTGCCCCAGTTGCGGTTCCACCACATCTTTGAACGCTTGTATATGCTCGCTAGTACCGGCGAGCAGTAACGAATAGTTCACTCGGCTACCCGTTTGCACCGCACCAGTGGCTTCTACATCGGCAAGATTAATGATTGCTCTAGGGGCAACACCAAAAAATGATTGCGGGCTATCGGGCTCCTTGATCAAGGCACGCGAAGCGATAAACGCTTTGTCGCCAATACTGATTGTGTCGCCAGGGGAAATATGCAAAGCGGCAAACAGGCGTGAAGCAAGCCACACTTCGCCTTGTGCCGGGCCACGCTGATGCTTTTCGCCCTTGCCAAAGGGTTGTTTCGCAAGGGTAACGGCACCTTTTAAGGGGT
>Ga0065722_101826_pt1 | contig 13956 bp, 13 predicted proteins | sample BansetMetagenome_FD_59109 | JGI IMG/M metagenome (GOLD analysis project Ga0065722, IMG submission 59109) | Bankia setacea gill microbial communities from Puget Sound, Washington, USA - Caecum Enriched | ecosystem: Host-associated > Mollusca > Digestive system > Ceca | place: United States... | reverse complement strand
TCTGTGCCTCTCCCTGCCTCACAAGACCCAAGTCCATGACCAGAGAATAGAGAACCCTTTAAGATCAGTATCTTATTATCGGACCGAGAAAAGGAGTTTGATTGGTAAATTGGGTAGGCGGAGGAAGTACCAAAACTAGTGCTCACTTTGCCATTGGATCAAACTAGGATTGATCTATGTACTTATTGCACTAGTTTGACCGTTTTTACCAGCCGTTAGATGACCATGGGTAAATGAGGCGTAATCAAGAATGCGTATTTTTGTAACTATGAACATGTAATTTTGCGAAGCGTGAACACCTGCACCCTTCCTTCTTGCAGGAGTGCAGATTTAACCTGAAGTGTTCACGCTTGGTCAACGCTTGCCTGTTTTTTTCGCATGGATTCGCCTTTGATTTGTAATTTGGTGGCGTTGTGCAACAGGCGGTCTAGGATGGCATCGGCAAGTGTTGGATCACCGATGGCTTCATGCCAGTGCGTCACGGGAAGCTGACTTGTAATCAGGGTTGCACCCCGCCCATGGCGGTCTTCCATTATTTCCAGTAAGTCATTGCGCTGCTGCTGGATCAGTACATCCAGTCCCCAGTCGTCGATAATCAGAAGCTCTGTTTTTGCTAACTGTGTGAGTAGCTTGCCGAAGCTGCCATCCCCATGGGCGACGGTTAAGGCTTCGAACAGACGGCTTGAACGGAAGTAGCGCACTGAGATACCGCGTTCACACGCTGTTTTCCCAAACGCGCAAGCAAGGTAGGTTTTTCCTGTGCCGGTTGCACCTTCGATTAACAGGTTTCGGTGGTGGCCGATCCAGTCCAGCTGCAGAAGTTGGGCGAGTGTATCTTTGTTTAAGCCACGACGAGCACGATAGTCGATGTCTGCTGGGTGAGCATTTAGCCTGAGTTTGGCTTGCCGGAGTAAGCGAGTAATTTTGCGATTGTCGCGACTGGTTGCTTCGCTGTTTACCAACAGGCTTAAGCGCTCGAAGAAGCCAAGTTCTTCGTAAGTGGTTGGCTGGTCAAGTTGTTGCGATAGAGCCTCTGCCATGCCGCTAAGACGCAGTGTATTGAGCTGTTGCAGTGTGTGTTGGTGGTTCATAAGGCTTTCCTTTTTTCGTTTTGGTTTGTGTGGTCGTTAGTGGTAATAATCGCTGCCACGAACGTTGTCGTGCGTGAACGGTAAGCTGCATTGTTCCTCGGTTTTTTCAGCATCTAGGGGCACTTTGTCCATGCTGTTTTTGAGGATGGCGTTGATGTTTTTGTAATGCATGCCGCCGATATGTCGGGCGCGGCGGCATGCGGCCTCTAAGCGATGCTTTCCGTATTTTTTACTTAGGCTAAGCAAGCCCAGGCTGGCACGGTATCCGTGTTCAGGGTGGCGTCGGCTTTCCAGTTGATATTGGATGACCGCCTGTGTGTGCTCGCCGATACTTGCACCCCAGTTGAGCAGGCGTTGCGGTGTCCATTGGTCATGCTTACGGTGAGCTTTGGCCATGTGCTCCGCGTGAGTGCTGTGTGCCCCTTTGCGATTTGAGCGAGCGTGTACGGCGACCTGTCGTTCTCTGAGGAAGATTTCAACGGTATTGTCACCGGCATGCACCATCACCTCCTCCTTCACTAACTGATAAGGCACCGAGTAATAATGGCCTTCGTACTCCACGTGGTAATCCAGATGCACGCGCGCTTTTTTGAGGTGGCGATATTCATAAACACTTGCGGGCAGGGGCTTAAGTGCCGGTTGGTCGAGCTGTTTAAATTGGCTTAAGCGACTGCCCGGGCGTTTCTTGACGGGGCGTGCGTTAAGCTCATTCAGTAGTTCTTTAATGGCTAGGTTTAACGAGGCGAGTGTGAAAAAGGTTTGTTTACGCAAGCGCATCATGATCCAGCGTTCAACCAGCTGCACACCGACTTCCGCCTTGGATTTATCCTTGGGTTTATAAGGCCGAGCAGGTACAACCGCAACGTTGTAATGCTCCGCCAGTTGCTGGTAGCTGGGATTGATGTCGGGGTCGTAACGGCAAGCTTTGCTGACCGCGCTTTTTAGGTTGTCGGGAACGACGACCTCCGGCACGCCGCCGTAAAAATTAAAAGCCCGGACGTGGGAGCCGATCCAATCGGGCAGGCTTTGCGACCAGGTGGCTTCGGCGTAGGTATAAGAGCTTGCACCCAACACAGCAACGAAGATCTGAGCCTCACGTATCTCTCCGGTATCAGGATTCACCACGAACAGGGTTGGCCCGCAGTAATCGATGAACAGCTTTTCTCCAGCCAGATGCTGCTGGCGCATCGAGTTGCTGCTTTCGCCGCCAGCGCTTAAACAGCACGGTGTAGCGCGAGTAACTGTAGTGATTATCGGGGTTCGATGCGGCGTATTCCTCCCACAGTAATTGCCGGGTCATGCCTTTGGTTTTGAGCTCGTCTTCCATCGTGTCGAAGTCGGGTTCTGCTATCGGTACGGCATCCGCTTGCTTGCGTGGTGGTTGCAGCACATCCTGTAACTGAACTTCCGTCATGCCTTCAGGCAGAGGCCATCCCAAGCCTGCAGCCTGTGCACGCTGAAGATACTTAGAGATAACACCGACAGACAGGCCTAAACACGACGCTATCTGACGCAAGGAGAGCTGCGCCTCAAACTTCAGGCGCAGAATTTCTTTGAGTTTGATCATAGTGACCCTCTTGGTTGTCATGAGTGCTCCCCGTGGCTAATAACTAGACAAAAGGAGCGGAGCTTACGGCCGAAGCCGTAGCCTGCAAGAGGGATATGCGGTGGGTGATTCTATCGCTGAAAAATTTTGCGAAGCGTGAACACCGAATTTTGTCTAGCGGAAAAAGTGTTCACGCTTCGGCAAAATCTAGTGTTCACAGTTGAGAAAATTAGGTGTTCACGGCAGGCGAAAATGGGTGTTCACGGTAGGCAAAAATATGCAGTAAGCGGCTTGCCACTATGCGTAAGGCAGCAGGCTATACACAAGTGCAACTTGCAGATGAGATCGGAGTGACCCGTCGCATGATTGCTTACTACGAGACCGAGAGCGACCACCCTCCTGCCAACATGCTCATTGAGTTAGCAAAAGCGCTCGGCACCAGTACGGACGCCTTACTCGGTATCGACAGTGATCAACATGTCAAGGTTGGACAGCGGCTTCAACGCCGCTTGCTACATATCGAGAAGCTTGGGCCAAAGCCCAGAAAGCAGATCATGCAGCTATTGGATACTTTCCTGGAGGCTGAGCAACTAAAACAACAAGTCAAAGACTCATAATAACAACACAGCCTGGGTTGCCCGTACGTGTTAGCGCAAGGTAGCGCTAAGGCTTTCTACGATACTTACGAAGATTGTGTTATCTCCCGATAAACAAGCCAACAGCACAGCACCTAATAACGCACCTGCAAAGAAAATATCTCTGCCTGACAGCTCGAAACTGTAATCAGTACGTTGTTTAACACTATTGATGGTCTTGTGAGAGATAACCGTCTTTTTGATCTTCATCTATGTAAGAGACCTGTTGTACGGTTAAAGGAATGCTCCAGATGGAGCGGGCATAAAAAAACCCGCGGAATGCGGGTATTTGAGAAATTGCAGGCATAAAAAAACCGCTTCAAGAGCGGTTTGTCCTACCTGCGCAGCTTTGCGCTAGCTTACCCCGAAAGGTACTTGACAAATGGCATTTTGTCCCAGCTTTTTTTAGATTGTTTTGCTATAACCTGAAACCAAGCACATAGACACAAAAAAACCGCCTCAACAGCGGTTTTCAGTATCTAGGGGCAATTCGCCCAAGCTAGTAAAACATAGCCTAAATTGGTGAAGTTAAATTGTCAAACGGCCAAAAAAGCTAGATCAGCTTTTTGTATCATTTTTTAATTACACAAATTTAATTACTTTTTGTTTTAACCAGCAGGCCATTAAATCCGTGCTCGATGGCATGATTTTAAAACATCAAACACAACAGACCATTGCCAACTTAAGCAACTAAATAGAAAAGGTTACAAACTAAAAAGCCCCGGCAACTAACCGAGGCTTTTGAATGAGAATATAATAATTTCATTACCATTGATTATTTTAACTCTTAGTGCTATTTAATTTCTTCAATGCTTTATCTTCTATTTCTTTAATTTTCTCAACGGTGATTTCTAGCTTCTTACTATCTAAATTCTTCAAGCTTGAAGGGTCTTCACAATCAACGTCAAATCGTTCTTTTAGCAATTTCTTTTCTCTCTCAGTTAAATTGCTTATTACTTCATTAACATTATCATTCATTTATAAATACCCAATCTGCTTAGCTAAATGAGGGCAACTGTGCTTGAATTGTTTTATTGAGTTATTCAAAGCCCTCTTAGTAAGATCATCCACCTCAGTAACCCCTAAACGTATAGCCAAGGACATTGTTAAAAGCTCTTCCAACCATTCCTCACATGAATCGCCATCTTCGGGAGGACATTCTTCTTCATCCTCATTAGCCGAATCATCAGTATCGTTGTTGCCAGGCCAAGCATCACCTGGGCCTACCACATTATCATCACCTCCAGAGGAACATGCACCCACTAAATAACAAATACCAACAACACCTGCTGCACCAGCAGCTGCAATTCCCACAGCTGCACAACTTGCCCAACCCACTCCAGGAATAAAACACAATGCTGCTGCAGCGGCTTCACCGGTTGGATCCACGTACTTAATGGGATTATTGTGAACGTAACTGTAGGTATTCGGCCCATCGCCTAACCCAATAGGATCACTTTGAATATACCTACCCAAACTCGGATCATAAGTCCGATAGTAGTTATAATTGAGCCCCGTCTCTTTATCAAAATACTGGCCAGGAAAACGTATATCGAACGCTGTTGTTTTACCATCCCCATCTGGGTCGACATCAACAACAACTTCACCAAATGGCGTTTGACTACTAGCAACCCAAACTGCGTGTTGGCTTGCATCAGTCAGAACTTGCGGCGTATTCAGATGATCATTGTGTGCGTACAAAATCTGCATTTCTGCTGAAGCTATATGTGTACAGCAGAATAGGAGAACAGCCAGATTTAATTTAGCCTTATTTAAACTATTAACCATTATTTACAATCCAATTGATTCCATTCCACATATATACATACACGTCACATGGCACCTTAACGCTTGCCGATACTTCGCCGAATTCTCTATCAAATTGAAAACGCGATCCAAAACTACAATTCGCCTCAGGGCCCATAACCATATTTTTTAGAGACGTTACTCTATATAGACATTAAAGGGTATTTCTGCATTCCCCCAGTCCGAAACAGCGGAACATGACGAAGAAGAGTTGTAAACAACCACTAAGTTAAACCCTGTAATTTTTGATGTTGTGGCAAGCTTCATCCAAGATTCGCAAGTGCTAGGAGAGACAACCCCAATACTGTTATCCACGTGACAAAGATCCCTTCCTGTTGTATTGCCATAAATTCCAGATGACACGATACCCAGTGCGCCATCATCTCGAACAAGTACTCTTTCTATTTTTCCAGAGCACCATATCTTGGCCTGCAATTGAGGCGAAACAAGTATGAACAATAATACAATTAATGCTTTCATGTTTTTTCCTGTATGCATTATTCGAGTAATCCAACAATCGGCTCTGCGCAGCTATTAAGCTTAAAACGCAATTTGTAACGGTGATGGCTTTAACCCTAGTGAATCCTTAGCCGTGTCACTGCTGGAAAATTCCCAATACTGGAGCATTTTGTAGATGAAACTGCAAAGCTAATCGAATACCCCATCGATCTCGCTGTCATAAGAACTTTCAAGGCAGTATCAACGTCAGCGTCATCGGGATGCACGACATACCAGTTAGCAGAACTAAAAGTACAGTTATTTGGGTTGTGGAGGTCGCCTTTAATAGAAAACAACATGTGCCCCTCTTTATAACCCGCCACAATGCCATCAACCGTAACCTCTCCAGTCCATTCGCCTGAAAAGCTTTCAGAAGCTATAAAGCTTAAAATCACCATCAATATAATTCTTAACATTTCAATTTTTCCTCGAAATTTGTCCAGCATTACTAATTAGCTAGAACAAGATATTCAGTAGCGCTGCAATTCGATTAGTATCACTTTCAGTAGGGCTGAACCCCTGGCGATACTCCGCTAGATTATCGAAGATATCCCCATCAGGGTTATCAAGTCCGGTATAGCTCAGGGTTGCAAAGTAGCTGTATTCCCAGGTATCCGGCAGCCCATCTCCATCAACATCAGCACCTTCAACTCCAGCGCTATACCCATTAGTCGGATCGGTGTTGTCTAGAAACTCTTGTAAATCAGATACGCCTTCACCATCGAAGTCACCAAGACCATCGCGCGTGATGGTTGCAAAATGCCAGACTTCCCACCGATCCTTCATGCCATCATTATCAGCATCGGCACCATAAGCACCGCCGCTTCGATTATCTGTCGGGTCCGATCCGTCTTGATATTCTTGAAGGCTCGTTAATCCGTCCCCATCAGAATCGTCACTTGCACCTACGCTCGTATTGCTCGGGTAGTAGGTTGTTTCCCAATAATCAGGTAGCCCATCAGCATCTTGGTCGGCAATGTTGGCAACATAACTGTCTGCCGTCGTTGGGTCGTAACCAGAAGTAAATTCGTTTAGATCACTAATACCATCGTTGTCAGTATCTGCCGTTCCGTCTTTTGTTAAATCTCCAAAGTATTGAAGCTCCCAGTCATCGTCCAAGCCATCGGCATCTGTATCAGAACTGGAACTCGGCGCCGCAATAGCCAGCAAACTACCGTCACCATAAATATATTCTTTTATAATGCTGCCTTGACCGTTGTACTCACCCAGCAAGTTCGGCCCTGCATATTGGAAGTGGGTCGCACCGGCACTAATATTCGTCGATTTTTTTGCAACCCGCTGCCCCCGACTGTTGTAGACATAGTCTGTAACACCGGAAGGGGTCGTGGCTTTTATTAAGCGATTATTTTCGTTGTACTCAAAGACTTTATTGTCTTTCGAGTCCGTAACAATATTTCCCGTTTCGTCGTAGCCAAAACTGCGTGTAACACCGCCCGTATCGATCGATTGCAGACGGTTACTATCAACAACACCTGTGTAGCTATTGGTGTAGTTGTAAACGGATGTTTGGCCATTTTTATTCACAGTTAAGCGGTTACCTACATCATCATAGGTATACGCGTATGTACCGAATGGGCCAGTTGCACCATCCAAGCGCTGCTTACCATCGTATTGATACGTCCGATTAAGCGCGGAATTGTTTCGGTCGGTAATACTGGTGATATCGCTTAGCGAATTAAATCCGTAAGCCCAATCCATAACCGATTGCGAACCGGTCAAGATGATATCCGTGATACGCTTATTGGTATCACGCACAACGTCAGTCACAACGCCATTCCCATAGGTAAATTTAGATACACCACCGTATGCTTCGTATTCAAAGCTGCTTGCAATTGTTTTCAATGGAGCATTCGACCAGTCACGAGAAGTGATTGAGCCAATTCGGCCGGTAAGGGGATCGCGTATGTAATTAACTTCGCGACCGCTTGGGTACCCTAAAAAGATTGGATTACCCGCAGCGTCATAATCGTATTCCCACCGGTATGTTGCCGTTTCAATTTGTGCAGATTTTTGCTTAACTCGACCGAACTGGTCATAAATAAAGCTTTCACCGCCCGAGCTATCAAACACGCCGGTTAAACGACCGATACCATAACTACCTGAGCCTGTATCGTCGTAGCTATAACCAATGTTTTCGGCAGTATTAAATGGGAAGTGGATAACACGTAAACGATTTAGTGCATCGTACTGATATTCTGTAACCCGAAAGTCCGCATCTATTTTTAACGTACGATTACCGGCCGCATCATAATCATAGAGCGTGACTAAAGTATCCGGGCTAGTCAGCGATAACAGCTGATTAAAACCGGTGTATTCATAAGTCGTTGTATTGTTGTTGGAGTCCGTTACGCTCGTAATACTGCTTGTTGCATTGTAGGTATAGGTGACATCGGGGTTATTAATGTCGGGAATATCGGAAGTGACCGATTTATGAACAAGTCCCCGAGGCGTGTAACTCGTTAAGGTCGTCACATCGGGGTATGTACTGTCACCTTTTTGGATAACCTTCGTTGCTTTTTTAGGGAACCGTGCATCTTCATAAAAGTACTGCGTTTCAACACCGGCGGCACCTGCAACACTGACAAGTCGATCCAGCGCGTCGTAGATATAGGTTGTTGTGGATGACGGCGTGGTCTCACCCGACTTAAACCAACTGGTAACTTTGGTTTTAAGGTGTGTTCCGGTGCGATCGTAGCTTTCGGAATACGTAACGTAATCACCGTTACTATAGGTCGTTTTTTTCAGGACTCTCGCTGTGGAGTACTCGTGCTCCAACCAAGTGCCGTCAGGCTGGGTAACGCGCTTAGTTAAACCGTTTTTATAATAATCATAAGTCGTCGTTCGGCCTGCCGTAGTAGAGCTTTGCAACCAGTTTCGCGGGGTATACACAAGACTCGAGGTAACGCCGTTTACGTCAATGACCGTTTGCGGAAGCCCGGAACTCGTGAAATTACTGTAAGTGACGGTGTGATTAGCCGCGTTAGTCACACTCTCAACGTAGCCTTCTGGGGTATAAGTTGTAACTGTTGATTTTCCTCGGGGATCAATCACTTCTTTACGACTAACAATTTTGTTGTCGGTATCATGATATTGGTAGAGGTATTGCCAAGTACGAATACGGTTTTGAAATGCATTATCGCTCGGCCGATGGTCGATTACCGTTTTAGATTTTAAGCGGCCATTATCCACCGCATCGGCAACGCCGTCGTAATGCACGTACTGTGTTTCCGACCATAGCTCATCAGCGTTGGCACCTTCATAACGCTTAACGTTTGTGGCCCGTCTTAAGCTAGTGTGGTATTCATAAACATCTTTAGAGACGACTGTTTTAGTGGTGCCATCAGCATTTAAATAAGAGGTTTTATGGATGGTGTTCTTTCTAGCGCTACTATCCCAACCGGATTGCTCCTGATAAACATTGTCTTGAAAGACATTCGGGTAACCGTTGTTTTCTAAGCCACCCAGCTGCCAATCGCTGCCGTTGGTGAATTTGCCGTAGTGCTTTAATGTACCGATAAATGAACAACCCGCTGATGTATCTTCACCTTTAACATAATTAAGCCAAGGCAAGACTTGGTATTGCTGCCCCTTACGGTAAGAATGGTAGACATATCGAATTTGACATCCGTAAGGCGTAGTGACGTAAGCACTATGCTGGCTTGGGCCAGGCTCAGCCTCAACCGGTGTAACGTCATAAACTTCAGTGGCATCACTTGGATCCCCCAGATAGTTTCGAGTCGCATACCCTTCGGGGCTATATTCCCACGCCGCTTTTTGCCAACCTTCTTCATCGATAATAGCGGTGAGGGCTGTTTGATAATCCCAGTTCGGCGCCGGATTGCTATGGCTCGTGAGGTAGTTAAACGTAACGATGGAATCGTTAGTAACCAAATAGTCCGGATAGATTATGGAATCGAGAAGCTCTTCTTGCAGGCTGCTAATAAGGGTGGAGGAGAAGGTGTATTCTATCCCACCAGCGTCGCGCACTAACGTCGGCAACCGATCGGATCCATTACCATACTCTATGGCAAGCGTTTGGCCGTTGCTATGCGTTACCGTACGGGTATACACACCACTAACGGTTTGGTCACTAATAACATGACTGAGGCCGCGATTATTTTTTATTTCGATCAATTTACCTGTTTGATCAAAGATGTATTCCCGGTTTGACCGAGCCCCATAAACATAGTCGTTTCCAACTTTAGCCAGGCGACCATAAGCAGCTTCCGAGCTGTTTCTCAAGGTTAGAGAAATATCGGTACCATCTACATCGAAAACGATTTGCTTACCGTCTGCCATATGCAGGGTAATATTAGTGGTGCCAATTTCCAGATGTTCCCCATATGTGTAGGACCATTGACCGCGGAAAGAGCTAGCAAGCCGCATGCGGCTGTTGTAGTGCCAGGAAAAAGTTAAGGGGAAATCACCACGACAACGGAAGAGCTTTACTTTTTGATAACTATTACCTGTCAGTGTATGGATGGGATCACCTACTAGCGGGTCGGATCCAATTGGGCTTGGATCGCCACCACCGCCAAACGCAATATCTATCGTTGGAGGCCCCGGGTTTCCACACGGATCACCATCATCGTTTCCAGACTGAGCGTTCGTCGGAGTACCAGCTGTATTACCAGCTATAGCAAACTGACCAAAAAATACCAAACACCCTAGCAATCCATAACATATGAGCTTACTCAAGAGGCTCTCCCTCATACTTTAAGTCCAACCTCTTATTTTGAGAGTTAGCCCATCGAGCTTTAATGCAATAGCTATCGGGCAACCCACATTAAATATACAAACTACGAAACCCTGAAAACCACAACTGATAATCAAGCGAAAACGACTATTCCTTTTACTGCCCCATATATACTTAACGCGTTAACAATAACTAAATAACATTCTAAGAATTGTACAGCTCTAGGTAGCAACATTCAAACAAACATTCAGGATTTTATTTGGCGTGAAATCCACCGTACTAACAACCACTGTTAGAGACCATACGGTGGGTTATTTATGTACTCGTATCCCTGACCATGAGGCGCCATAAAAAGTATTGCAATTGGCCGGGTCAAGAAACAGATCAACCTTCATCCCTGTCGCCAACGCCATATGCGCTGGGTCCAACCTCGCATTTCCAACTGGGAAAATACTGGGACCACCATTACTAAACCACGCAGCTTTTTTGCCACTGTCTGCGGAGGCACACCCCGTGGTAATTGATTCCTCCCACGTTATCGCCCACACATCATTGTATCCATCCCAAAAGTAGGCGGCAGACGATACTGTTAAATCTTTAAACCACTGTTTAGCAGCGAACAAGGAGGGCGACATTACAAGAAACAGCAGGGGAAAAAGGTACTTCATTTAAAGCAGACTCCATAAAATAATTCGATTAATTAGCCGCTTAACTCAAGCTAATACGAACAATCGATCCGTGACCTTAGTCAAAAAGGTGATGATGACTCCACAAAGAGAGCTTAGAACCATACATTCATAGGGGTTATACTAACTCAGCTAAACCAGACTTATTTGTTATATCGTGTCAGAATGTATTTATTAACTCGATAAATAAATTTAATAATCAACCGGACTTTAGAATGGCTATAGACAAACTACTAATATTAGTGGTCTTCACCTTTTTCAGCTCACTAAGCAGTGCCAAAACTCACATACTTAAAAAGGAAAATGTGGAAGAGGAGCTTGTTTCAATTGCCGCAACAGTGGAAAGCGGCGATGAGATATTAATACCTGAAGGTGAATATGAGCTCGTTAAACCCATCGCTCTGGCGTCCACCAATATTAGCATCAAAGGCGCAGGGCCAAAGAAAACCATATTGGATTTCACAAAACAAAAAAGCGGTGCCCAATCCATACTAATTCGAGGCTGGGATATCGATGTATCTGGTTTCGGTATTCGGGGACCACAAGGGGATGGCATCGTAATTCGCAACAGCGCTAGGGTCAGAGTTAGCGACATAACTGTTGCAATGAAGGATAAAAATAGAAAAACGCCGGGAGCTTACGGCATATACCCTGTTAACAGCCAACATATCACAATGAGAAATATCGAAGTGTCTGGAGCATCTGACGCAGGAATTTACCTAGGGCAGTCCAAACACGCCATTATCGAAAAAACTTATACCTACGAAAATGTGACTGGCATTAATATCGAGAACAGTTGGCACGTAAACGTCGTTAATAACAATTTAACCAACAACACCAATGGCATCTTTATAGTTTCTCTTCCTGACATGCTATACAGCCATTCCGAATTTATCACGTTGGACAGCAATACTTTGGACAACAACAACCACAAAAACTTTGCGAACGAAGGAACTCTCATTAGTAAGCTGCTGCCTGGCATAGGAGTTAAGTTAGTTGCAACTAAAAACATACTGCTCAAAAACAATACAATTTCTGGTCACAACCTCCATGATATAGAGATATCAACATACCTAGCACTGGATATGCCTCCATACCCCGGAACTTTTAGCATCGACGTTGACAGAAACCTATTAGACTCTAACGCCTTCGATGGTACCGTTCATACTGACGCTTCGGACGCATCCGGCATACTATGTAGCAAGCCACAACATATGCACGCGGTAATGATTCAGATGCCCCAGAAAAAAGAAACCTGTAAACCAGGGACGATTGATATTTCGACCGAAAAAGTCGATTTACCAAAACCACCTGCAAGCTCTCACTAACAGCACCAATTGAAATAAGCTGAACTCAAGATATGGCAGCCGCGAAAAAAGCGATTCGTACTAGTACTTCAAGAAAAACTCTCTGTGTATCAGGCTTGGTGTTGTGGTTTATTTCCTGCGCTTGCTTTGCTCTCGAAAATAAGAGCCTGTCTTCACTCAACCTCTATGAGATCGACAACAAGACGGTTACATTAAAAAATGACGTTCACCCCTACGCAATAAAAACCCGCCTATTCACCGATTATGCGTGGAAATGGCGCGCATTCCGATTGCCAAAAGGGGCCAGGATAACAATTAGCGACGATGGAGAAGTGCTATTTCCAGACGGGTCACTTGTTGTCAAAACTTTTTATTACCCCAAAGCCGAAGGTACTGACGGCAGTATTCAGCTCAAGGAACAACCAATTCAATGGGCACATTCAATCGATAAAGAAAAATCGGTACTAGTAGAAACAAGAATCCTAAAAAAATCGGGGGATACTTGGATCCCTTCGGTATACATCTGGAATGATGACGCAACAGACGCGACCCTACAAAACGAGGGCAAGTCCATAGAACTTAGCATCAATGATTCTAGTTCCTCAGATAAAACTCTTTATTACGAAGTTCCCAGCGAGCCACAATGCTCAGAATGCCACTCAGGTTTTTCAAATAGTTTAGATAATGAGCTGTTAGGGCCTCACCACAACCAGCTCAACATTAATTTGCCCATCCATCATAATACGGAGGGCGAGCACAACCAGCTAACCGCTTTAATTCAGCGCGGCATTATTAAGACACAAAAGCCTGTTTTACCCGATGCGGATCATGCTATCGAAATAGAGTATTTGCATGTCAATTGCGCCCATTGCCATAACCCCTATGGCACCGCGAGCAGCTCTAGACTCTACTTAAACAGGGAGGAAAGCTCCCTCTGGAGACGTGGCATTTGTAAACCCAGTATCGCTGCCGGTAGAGGGACAGCAGGGTTAGATTATGATGTAGTGCCTGGCGCCCCCAGTAAATCCATTCTTTATCAGCGGATGAAATCCACCGTTCCGGAAATACGGATGCCTGAAATTGGAAGGACACTAGCAGATAAAAACGGGTTAGAGATCGTTGAAAATTGGATTTTGCAGTTAGACCACAAACTAAGAGGTTGCGAGACGAAATGACATGGAAAACGTTGTAGATTCGTTCGTGGCTACAACCGCAGAGGCTCTTGAGAGAATTCCCGTTAATTGAAAAGCCGATAGGACTTAACTATTAATAATTCATAAACATAACTGGCCGCGTGGATCGGTTTTGATTCTCGATCACACTAGTTTGCATTATGAATACTTAGTATCCGTTAACGGGTTACCACCCATCAGAATAGTGCATATTTTAACCCATCAGATTATTTTGACACCATTTACTACAAAGATTGGACATTAATCAGGTAAAACGACAAGGGTTGGGGTTTTTTATTGGCTGCCGTTTGGCGTTTTAACTCGCAAAGTCGGGGTTCACAAAACGGCAGGACAGCCGTTTTAGACGACCGAAAGGTCGCCCCGAAGGGGTGAGGGCCAAGGATGGCCCNAATCAAATCCCCCCGCCTCCACCAATACAAAACCTCAACCCGCAAGGGTTGGGGTTTTTTATTGGCTGCCGTTTGGCGTTTTAACTCG
>Ga0065722_100328_pt1 | contig 13963 bp, 14 predicted proteins | sample BansetMetagenome_FD_59109 | JGI IMG/M metagenome (GOLD analysis project Ga0065722, IMG submission 59109) | Bankia setacea gill microbial communities from Puget Sound, Washington, USA - Caecum Enriched | ecosystem: Host-associated > Mollusca > Digestive system > Ceca | place: United States... | reverse complement strand
AACACTAGGCAATACTTCGCGCTAACAGGCAGCAACTTGTAGTGATCGGTGCATATCGCTTGTAATAGCCACAGCATTGCTTAAAATGCGCGCAATTTCGCCACAACCGCGGTACCCCGAATGACAACTGAATTACTTTCTCCGGCTGGAACCTTAAAAAGCATGCGCTACGCCTTTGCCTATGGCGCAGACGCTGTATACGCGGGGCAACCACGTTATAGCTTACGTGTGCGCAACAATGAATTTAATAAAATCGAAAACTTGGCGATGGCCGTAGATGAAGCACACAGCCAAGGTAAAAAGTTTTACTTAGCCAGCAACCTATCGCCCCACAATGACAAAGTACGCACCTATATTCGCGATCTAGAGCCTGTCATCGCCATGAAGCCCGATGCGCTGATTATGTCTGACCCTGGGTTGATTATGATGGTGCGCGAAACATGGCCGGATCAACCCGTGCACCTGAGCGTGCAAGCGAATGCGGTGAATTACGCAACGGTAAAGTTCTGGGCCAAGCAGGGCATCGAGCGCATTATCCTGTCGCGCGAGCTTTCAATCGATGAAATTGAAGATATCCGCAACGAATGTCCAGAAGTTGAACTGGAAGTGTTTGTTCACGGCGCGCTCTGTATTGCCTATTCGGGCCGCTGCTTACTGTCCGGCTATATGACTCACCGCGACTCCAACCAAGGCGCCTGCACCAATTCTTGTCGCTGGGAATACAACACCCATGAAGCCAAGGAAACCGATACTGGCGATCTTATCGCCGTAGATTCAGGCAAGCAGCTCAACACCTCTGCATTAACTTGGTCCCCNGAGGCAGAAACACAGACCACAAACGGCCACGATGAAGTTGCACCAGTGCTCCTACAAGAAAAGAGTCGGCCCGGCGAATACATGCCCGCCTACGAAGATGAGCACGGCACTTACATCATGAACTCCAAAGATCTGCGCGCCGTGCAACACGTTGAGCGTCTCGTCAAAATGGGCGTACACTCGCTAAAAATCGAAGGTCGCACTAAATCTCACTATTATGTCGCCCGTACAGCTCAAGTTTATCGTCGCGCCATCGACGCCGCTCAGTCTGGGCAAGCGTTTGATATGTCGCTAATGCGCGAGCTAGAACACCTTGCCAATCGCGGCTATACCGAAGGTTTCTATCGTCGCCACGTCCCCAGCGAATATCAGAATTACGAAAAAGGCGTATCCGACAACGGTGCTCAGCAATTTGTTGGAGAAGCCATTCAATATGATGCCGCCAACGGTTGGCTGACACTAGAAGTGAAAAACAAATTCCACAAAGGTGACGCGCTAGAGCTGATCACCCCCCAGGGTAACGTGCCTTTTTCGCTTACCGACATGGAAAATCGCAAAGGCCAAAGCCTAGATGTTGCGCCGGGCTCTGGCCATGTCGTTCGCATCCCGATCCCTGACGTTGGATTGAATGAAAACGGCGGTTACGCTATGTTAATGCGCCACATCCCCTAAGGCCGGAAACTTATAATGCCCCAAGCCAACACACTCGAAGAACCAGCCCCGCAAACGCCACACATCATTCGCCGCGGCGAACTCGATATAGTGCAAATTGATAACGCCGCTTGTAGCGCGGAAGTCAGTCTTTTTGGCGGTCATGTGATGAACTGGCACCCCTCGGGGCAAAAACCAGTATTGTGGATGAGCAAAACGGCTGCCAGCGATGCCAAAACGGCGCTGCGCGGTGGTATTCCTATCTGCTGGCCATGGTTCGGTCCAGTCGAAGGTAAAGGCCGACATGGCTTGGTGCGCAATCGTAACTGGAAGATCGAGCACTACAAAGAACGCAGTCGCCATACCGAACTTGACCTTAGTATCGAACTAACCGACGCCGAAAACCCTTGGCCACACCCTAACCGGCTACTGCAAAAACTCGTGTTTGGGCGAACCTTGCAACAAACGCTGGTGATGGAAAACCACACATCATCTGTACAGTGTTTCGCCTATGCGTTACACAACTATTTTAAGGTCAGTAACCCCGCTAATGTTGCCATCCCCGATATTAGCAACACACTCTACGACGACAAGATCAGCAACGAGTCACAGCTTATCGATCAGGGCGACCAAGCCTACACAGGCCCAATAGATCGCATCTATCAGTGTGACGCTTCAGCCGAGGTAATCGACACTGGCTACAAGCGAAAAATCGTCATTGAAAAGTTTGGCTCGCAGCATTGGGTACTTTGGAATCCCGGCAGTGATGCCGCCAACCTCAGCGACGTGCACGAGGGCGGGGAAGATAGCTTTTTATGCTTTGAGGCCGCCAACACCGCAGATATTATTGTTCCCGCTGGCAGCCAAATTGAAGTTGGACAGGTTATTTCGGTCGAAGCCAACGCGTAACTAAGCAGCTTAATTCCTGTTCGCTATCCGAACTACACCCTAAATAGCACCCCGTCTTAACTCTCTCGTCGTCAGTGTNGCGGCGATTGATTTCAGTCAAGGTTCATTTGTGCAGAAGCTCTAGACTGCAAATATGCAGAAAAATGAGCCGACACAGACAATGATTCAATACCCCCGACTCGATCAAGCTAGCAACGAGATAGTGGATTTAGAAGCCCACCGTATACTGAGCCGTTTTCGCGGCAGTCACGGCGGTCACATAAACCTTGCTATCAATACCCTCGATTTCCGTCCGTTTATGGATAGTGAAATTCAACCTGCATTCGAAGGCCCTGTGAGCAAGCTTCTGGTCAAAGAAGTTTCCCTCTGGTCGAAAATGATTGGCCGTAAAAGTGTACGCCAGCTGTTGCTAAGCCACCCTTTTGCACTTCTCGAACCCTATCAGTTGACCGAAGTTATGCACGCTTTGGCGTCACACTTCTCGCTTTCGGAAGCCGCAGATCGCCGCTATGTGGCAGCATCCAATATTCGTGAAATCGGCAGCCAGCACATCGCATTGCTAAAAGGCTTGGGGTTTAATCATTATCAATTAATTACCCGATTATCGTGACCTCGCGGAGATGTCGCTTATTCGAAACGCTATGCGTCAAATCCGCCAATTTGCGTTTCGCAGTGTCAGTATTCAAGTGCGTGATGCGGACTGCCTNGANGACCTACGCGGCCATATTCAAGAATTAACCCGCGAGTGCTCCCCCAGTTTTATCTTTGTTGGCAACCGCCCGAAATTACTCAACATAGACCCAGCTCAACAGGAACCTGGCACCATTATCTTCGACGGTGAAGACGACGTTACTGACAACACACTTACCCTAGGGTTAGAAGAGAAATCCTTTTTCGACGGATTGGAAATTGAGAATTTTTGCGATCCACAGCGTTACCTTAACGCGCTCGAATCCGGACGCCTCCCCATTCACCCTTTTCATCATCAAAGGTGAATGCCTGTGGCGGTTTGTGCCGAGTACTATATAATCGATGAGTCTTTACAATCTCATATGGAATAGTCGATGTCGGTACAAACTGCTTCACCGCGACAATGTCACTCAACCCCTCATGTTAATTGTGCAGACTGCCGCCTTGCATCAATTTGCCTGCCGATCAGTTTGCAGATCGACGACATCGAAAAACTTGATGACATAGTACAGCGTGGCCGTCCTGTGCAGCGTGGCGATCGTATCTACCACGGCTGGGGAGAACTTCCATGCCGTATTCGCACTTCGTTCTGGCGCCGTAAAAACGGTCTGCGTTACTCACGATGGGCAAGAGCAGATAACCGGCTTTTACCTACCCGGCGAAATTTTTGGGATGGACGGCCTTGCCTCCAACAACCACACAAATTCAGCCATTGTGCTAGAAACCTCTGCTATATGCGAAATTCCGTTTGCCCGCCTAGAAGAGTTAAGCTCACAAGTGCCCTCGCTACAGCGTCGCTTCTTTCAGCTAATGAGCAAAGAAATTGCACAGGAACAGCAGCTTATTACACTACTAAGTAAAAATAGCGCAGATGAGCGTATTGCCTCTTTATTGCTAAGTATTTCAACCCGTAACCACAATCGCGGGCTGTCAGCACGTGAGTTCCACCTAACGATGTCACGCTCGGATATCGGCAACTACCTTGGCTTAACCATCGAAACCGTGAGCCGAGTACTAAGCCGCCTCCATAAGCAAGGTGTTATTGCACTCGACAAAAAGCATGTCATTATCAATGATTTGGACGCCCTCAAAAGCGTTGCGTCAATCCCCACAGATGCCGTGAAATAACCCGATGTCCGACAAGCTGACAGAGGTTTTAGACGCGATTGATAACTGCAATCGCGCCGACCCCAACCAAGAGTTCGATCTCATTAGCGGCACTATGCACCCCAAAGAACTCCTATACGGCCAACGTATGTCTCAGGAGCTCGCGCTATTCCTACCTAACGCATCAGAACATCTGCAAATTGCGGCACGCGGGCAACATATCGAACGCTGGACATCCGCACGCAGCGACTATCCCGAAGGGCGCGCCGGCTACAAAAAATGGCGATCGCAGCTGGGGCTATTTCACGCATCGCGAGTTGGCAGCCTTATGGAGGCTATCGGTTACGAAAACAGCGATATCGAACGGGTAAAGTTTTTACTACAAAAGCGTCAACTCCGGCGCGACGAAGAAACTCAAGCGTTGGAAAATGTAATCTGCTTGGTATTCCTTCGCTACTATTTAGATGCCTTTGCCGCCAAGCACGACGAACCCAAACTTATTGATATCATTCAAAAAACGTGGGGAAAGATGTCAGAAGCCGGTCATAGTGCTGCACTTGCACTACCCCTTTCGAGCGATATGCAAAGCCTGGTCGGCAAGGCTTTAAGCTAGAAATACCCGCATACCACCATCATTGCATCTGACCTTTGCGAGCTCCCAGCTTTATACAAAAGCGTGGTTACGGCTCGCAAAAAATGAATTTACCTGTCTATCCATACCCCCCCATAGCCTTCCCCTTGACCTAGCGACCCTCTACACATCGAAAAGCTTAGACCCGGTCACACTTTGACCATGACCGCCCACACAAACTTACACCACAACTCTCCGCCGATCAGCCAAAACCAACCACAGGCAAGGAACTGGATCACAAACCCTTGACTTTCATATCTGGGGGTACTTTAATGGTGCAGACCTTACCAAAACCAATAACAATAAAACTAGGTAACAAACGGGTGGAGATACTATGAAAAGTCTGACCTTAGTTGTAGCGCTACTCGCCACAGTAGCATTCTCAAGCGCGAACGCTTGCGATGAAACGTGCCGTAGAGATCGTGCGCAATCTGAATATAAAATTGAATTCCCAAGTTACCTTAACTGGAAGTTTTGCGAAGACACGCGCATGGACTTTATGACCCGCGACATGAAAAGTGTTGCAGACTACCAATCAAAGCATTTCGATACTCGCTACAAAGGCGGAATGCGCAACATCAAGAGTTTTGTTGAGCAACGCAAAGAGTGGTTAGTTGAGTGTGACGACTATATGATAAAGACCAATAAAGGGCGTATTTTTCAGGACGAAAAAACCACTGAGGACATTTTTGCTGCTCTAGACTCNGTAGCGCGCGAACTTGGGGCACTAATTGCCGGAGCGACCTACTCTAGCCAAGCTGGTGAAGAGTCAAATGCAATAATGAACGAAAAGTTTGACGGCCTGCTAACCTCCGTCGATGATCACATGACACTCATGCACCTTCGCGGTAAATATGTAAATCGCTAAAGGTTCGACTTTACGCGATAACAGCAATAAAAAAGGCTCCTATATAGGAGCCTTTTTTATTGCTGTTAAATAATACATCAGCCGCAACAGCGAGCTAATCACACACCTACCCGCGCTAACACCTAAGAAGATAAAATTAACTAGGATGCCAAGCTATCGCTATGGTGTGCCGCGTTAAGAGCCGCTTTTTTAATAGCTTTCATACCGCAGCGTAGCAAACAAGCTTGATCTACGGCCGAAAGCCCCTCGGGGAAATGGCTGGGGAATACCCCCATAGGTTGAAGCGGGTCACCCTCTACAGCAATTCTAAAACCAGTTGAGTGAAACGCTGAAAGTGTACGTAAATCGACATTCCAAGCATCAAAATCCATCGTGATACCTCCTTGTACTTCCTATATCGCCTATAGCTACCTTGCCAGTACTAGATATTTCCGAAATGCTCAACCGGACTAGGTTGAACCGAACAGCTAATTGAGTTTTTACACACCAAAGGCCTGCGTAAACACCATTGTTTGGCTGATACCGCATTTTACGAATAATCATTGCCGAGCCACCTTGTTTTTCGACAGCGAGTACTTTATTCAATGGATTTTAAAATTTCGACACCTTAACTGCTACCAGTACAAACCCACTTAAGTACCACCACCGTTATTGTTTTATAGTTTTTGTATGCTAAAACAACCTAGGGAGCCGATCTATTTCCAGCAAACAAGATGCGAACGAACCCACAGTAAAGCGCGAGCTATTGTGTCACCTTCTTCAAAAAGTGACAACTAGGTCACAATAGCCGTCCGACTATTGGTCACCTACTCCCACTCAATGGTGGCTGGCGGCTTGCTCGACACATCGTAGGTGACACGCGAAACACCCGATATCTCGTTAATAATGCGGTTTGAAACCTTCTCCAGTAACTCATAGGGTAAGTGGGCCCAACGCGCCGTCATAAAATCTACCGTCTCTACCGCACGAAGGGCGATAACCCATTCATAACGGCGACCGTCTCCGACAACACCGACAGACTTAACCGGCAGGAATACAGCAAATGCCTGACTGGTTTTGTGGTACCAGCCTGCGGCATGGAGTTCCTCTAGGAAGATGGCATCCGCATCGCGCAAGATATTCGCGTACTCTTTTTTCACCGCGCCCAGAATTCGAACGCCCAAACCCGGCCCTGGGAATGGGTGGCGATAGACCATGTCGTATGGCAAACCCAACTCTAAGCCAATTTTTCGAACCTCATCTTTAAACAGTTCTCGTAGGGGCTCAACAAGCTCGAAGGCCATGTCATCAGGCAGTCCGCCAACATTGTGATGTGATTTAATTACATGTGCCTTACCGGTTTTTGCTGCAGCCGACTCAATAACATCTGGGTAAATCGTACCCTGAGCTAGCCAACGCACATCTTTTAGCTTTTGAGCCTCTAAATCGAAAATCTCGATAAAAGTATTACCAATAATTTTGCGTTTTTTCTCTGGGTCCGCCTCATCGGCTAACTTACCGAGGAATAACGCTTCCGCATCCGCTCGGATCACCTTAACACCCATGTTTTTGGCGAACATATCCATAACCTGATCACCCTCGTTTTTACGCAACAGGCCGTTGTCCACAAAAACACAGGTAAGCTGATCACCGATTGCCTTGTGCAGCAATGCCGCCACTACAGACGAATCTACGCCGCCCGACAGGCCCAATAACACCTTGTCGGAACCAACCTGCGCCTTTACGCGAGCAATAGCATCTTCGACAATATTGGCCGGTGTCCAAAGCGGCTGGCATGCTGCAATTTCAAGAATGAAATGTTCGAAAATTCTCTGCCCCTGCAGTGTGTGCGTTACCTCTGGGTGAAACTGCAATCCGTAAAAATTCTTTTCGGCGCAGTACATTGCCGCTATTGGGCAAGATTCAGTAGACGCCATCAATTCGAAGCCTTCGGGAAGTGCCTCGACCTTGTCACCATGACTCATCCACACATCGAGCAAAGCGCTACCGTCGTGCCCGACATGATCTTTAATTCCATCAAACAGCGCACTACTGCCCTCAACCTTTATCTGCGCGTAACCAAATTCACGTATATCTGAACCCGCAACAGCACCACCCAATTGATGGGCCATAGTCTGCATACCGTAGCAAATACCCAATACAGGAATGCCGAGTTCGAATACACATTCAGGTGCGCGCGGCGAGCCAGCGTCAGGTACAGACTCCGGGCCACCAGCCAAAATAATAGCTTTTGGCGCGTATTCACGTATTTCGGCTTCGCTCATATCAAACGCACGAATTTCGGAGTAAACCCCGATCTCGCGCACGCGACGTGCAATCAGCTGGGTGTATTGTGAGCCAAAATCCAGAATCAATATTCGCTGGGCATGAATGTCTTGGGTCATAGGTTGCTCTGTATATATAGTTAAACTGTATGGTTAAACGGTCTGATTAAATGTCTAGCTGATCTCTGTAGATCGAGAAGATATTGGGAGCTAACGGTTTAGTGAAAAGCAAACAGCCCGTAAGTTATTCACTTACGGGCTGTGTTTAGCAGCACGACTAACTTAGCGCCCCGAGACGGGGTAGTTAGGTGCTTCCTTGGTAATACTGACATCGTGAACATGGCTTTCACCCATACCAGCCGAGGTAACACGTACAAATTCAGGCTTGGTACGCATAACTTCAATATCTATCGAGCCGGTATAGCCCATTGCCGCACGCACGCCCCCCATCAACTGATGCACGATTGCGCTCAACGAGCCCTTGTAAGGAACACGACCTTCAATACCTTCCGGCACGAGCTTCTCCATGCCCTGGCTTGAGTCTTGAAAATAGCGGTCCGAAGAACCTTGGGTTTTCGACATAGCGCCGAGAGAGCCCATGCCGCGATAGGACTTGTAGGTTCGCCCTTGATACAGCTCTACCTCGCCTGGTGCCTCTTCTGTACCAGCAAACATTGAACCCATCATGATGGCGTGAGCCCCAGCGACCAACGCCTTAGCGATATCGCCAGAATAACGAATGCCGCCATCGGCGATCACAGGAATACCAGTACCTTTTAGCGCATCGACAACATTGGCGATAGCCGAGATCTGTGGCACACCAACACCACTGACAATACGTGTAGTACAAATAGAACCAGGACCAATACCAACCTTCACCCCATCTGCACCAGCTTCTACCAATGCCAATGCCGCTTCACCGGTAGCAATATTGCCACCAATCACCTGCACCTGAGGGTAGGTTTTCTTAATTTTAGCAACTCGATTTAAGACGTTTTTTGAGTGGCCGTGGGCGGTATCTACCACCAACACATCAACACCGGCCTCAACCAGTGCTGCAACGCGATCATCTGTATCTGGGCTAGTGCCTACGGAGGCACCTACACGCAAACTGCCATCAGCGTCTTTACACGCGTTTGGATAATTTTCCGCCTTGTTAATATCTTTGACCGTAATCAGTCCTCGCAACTCAAACGCATCGTTAACAACCAATACTTTTTCGATACGGTGCTTGTGTAACAACGCCTGCACTTGCGAAGCATCTGTGCCTTCTTTAACGGTAACCAACTTCTCTTTTGGCGTCATGATACTGGCGACAGAGGCGTCTAAGTTCGTTTCAAAACGCACATCACGTCCGGTCACTATACCGACAAGGTCACCGTTATCTAACACCGGCACACCCGAAATATTGTGCTTACGCGTAAGGTGAATCAATTGGCTTATCGTTGCACTGGAGTCGATAGTAATAGGATCTTTAACCACGCCAGCTTCAAATTTCTTAACCGCACGCACTTCTTTCGCCTGCTGCTTTATAGTCATACTTTTATGAATAATACCGATGCCGCCTTCTTGCGCTAACGCAATGGCGAGTTTCGCTTCGGTTACGGTATCCATAGCCGCCGACAATAACGGAATATTTAGCGTAATCCCGCGTGTTAATTGCGTTTTCAGACTAACGTCTTTGGCGGTCACATCTGAGTAACCGGGAACCAATAAAACATCGTCGAAAGTAAGGGCTTCCTGAGCAATCCTCAACATAGAAATTACAACCTCAAGCAAGATAGTAGCGCTCCAGTCTGTTTTGGCGTGCCAATAAAGCACTTAACAACCTGAAAGCACGGGGGGAAATAAACCCGACATTATAGGGTGAAGTAAGCACTGGGTAAACATGATGCGAAATTAAACTCTACATAAGCACAAACACACAAGCGCAGCGCGAATGGGTTAGAATGACGACCTCTGAGCCCAACGCCATACACTCGTCAATTCGAGACACTTCACCGATGTTAGAGCAAGATAACCTACCAATTGATGACAATGCACGTAGAGTGCTTTCGGTAACCGAACTAAATCGCAAAGCAAAATCGCTACTGGAAATACACCTACCGCTGATGTGGGTTCAGGGCGAGATCTCTAATATTTCGCGCCCTGCGTCTGGGCACATGTACTTCACCCTTAAAGACGAGCGCGCTCAAGTACGTTGCGCAATGTTCAAAAGTACGTAATAACCTTACAAAAATCACCCCTAAAACAGGTGATATGGTGCAGGTACGCGCACGCGTTAGCCTTTACGAAGGTAGAGGCGATTACCAACTAATCGTTGAACATATGGAAGCCAGTGGTTTCGGCTTGCTGCAGCGCCGCTTCGACGAACTCAAACAATTGCTACAAGCAGAAGGTTTATTCGGTCCAGAACGCAAACGGCAACTACCTGAGATACCTAAGCATATAGCGATCATCACCTCACCCACCGGGGCCGCCGTGCGAGATATGCTAACGGTGCTGAAGCGACGCTTCCCTGCCATTCCAATTACAATCGTCCCTTCGGCAGTTCAGGGTGATGACGCCCCAAAACAATTGCTGGCAGCGCTCGATAGAGTGGAAGAGTCTAAGCGCTTTGACGTTGTTGTGCTATGTCGCGGCGGTGGCAGCCTGGAAGACTTGTGGGCATTCAATCACGAAAAACTTGCGCGCAGAATTGCAGGCTTCCCTATTCCTGTTGTCAGCGCCATAGGCCATGAGGTCGACTTCTCTATTGCCGATTTTGTTGCCGATGTGCGCGCACCCACTCCGTCTGCAGCTGCCGAACTACTCTGTCCAAATAGCGCTGACTACGAGGTCGCCTTCCTTAATGCAGCACTCAGGCTAGCGCGCTTAATTCAAACCAAGATAGCGAGTGAAAAAACGCGTTTACTTCACCTGAGGCAATTAGTTAAACACCCAGGAGAAAAAATCCAAACCTGGGCGCAGCGAACCGATCAATTAGAACTGCGTCTAGTTCGCGCACTTCGAGTACAGCAACAAACACGTTCTGCGAAAGTAGCAACTCTAGCCAGACAACTAAAAGCCCAAACACCAGCGCGAGCCATCAAACTTAGCCGTACAAATCTTGGTCGTCTACAGGCTCAACTGAACACTTCGATAAAACGGGCGCTACACAGCCGGCAACAACTGTTTGCAAACACTGTCGCCCAACTAGAGTTAGTCAGCCCGTTAAATATTTTGCAAAGAGGCTACAGTATCGCTCGCAACGACCGCGGCGAACTTATCCGCTCCGCAAACCAAATTACCATCAACCAACATATCAATATCACCCTCGCAGACGGAAACCTGCAAGCAGCCGTGACTGCAACCAATCCAAGCAAAAATAAAGCAAACTAAAGCTTGATATGAATCGTTTGCGGTTCTAAAGCACAGGGCTTAGACTTGCACCTCAATTGTCGGGGTGCTTGCCAGCTGGCTCGCTGAGATTATACCCGTAGGACCTGATCGAGATTATGCTCGCGTAGGCAACAAATATGACCGAAGCACTGCCCCCCAGAGGCGACAACATCGCCCCTTCCTTGAATAAAACAAGCGCTTCAACCGCGCACTCAAAACGCAATTCACAAAACATTGCGGTTGTTGGTGCTGGACTACTCGGCCGACTTTTAAGCTGGCGCTTGCTGTCCGCTGGGCATAGCGTAACCCTCTACGAAAGAGACTCTTTCGAAAATTCCCGCGCCGCCGCGTTCACAGCTGCCGGCATGATCTCTCCGATGAGTGAAGTGGTGGTCGCAGATCGATCCATATACGAAATGGGTTTACACTCGATGCGTCTCTGGCAGGAATGGCTGCATCAATACCCCCAACACTTTAGCGGGGCTTATCAGCAGCAAGGTTCACTTGTTGTTGCTCACCCTCAGGATGAGAGCGAATTAGCGCAATTCTACCAAGATTTAAATTACCACCTAGGCACTGACAACGATGCTCGTTGGCTAGACCAAAGCGAACTCAAACAATTAGAGCCCGACTTAAGCAACACACTGCAGAGAGGCTTATTTCTACCGCGAGAAGCGCACATAGACAATCGCCACTTTTTAAACAGTAGCCTAACGCTGCTGCAGCAATTAGGGGCCAACTTACAAGCCAACGCCAACGTAAGCCTCAATGATCAGGCCCTATGCAACGAACAAGCGTTAAGCCCATGTGACCTTATCGTCGATTGCCGCGGCATTGGATTAAAGCCAAACAACCCGCATATTCGCGGTGTTCGAGGTGAAGTACTTAGAGTCGAGAGCACAGAAATTCAGTTGGCTCGCCCCGTTAGACTTATGCACCCACGCTACAAGCTTTACGTAGTGCCACGCCCGAACCACCAATTTATTCTCGGCGCCACTGAAATTGAGAGCGAAGATCGCTCCCCTGTTAGCATTCAATCGAGCCTCGAACTCAGCAGCGCGCTTTACACACTGAGCCCAGCATTTGCCGAAGCAAGAATTATTGAGATGGACGTTAATTTACGACCGAGCTTACCAGACAACCTACCGGCAATTTTTCAGCGTAAAGTTAATGCTAATCAAGCCAGCGCCATTGATGTGATTGAATTAAATGGTTTATTTCGCCATGGTTACCTACTCGCGCCAACTATGGTAGAGCAAGCACTAGCACTCATCGAACAAAACGGCTCGATACAGCCTTTTAGCGATCAGCTATTAAAGAAATGCCCAACCCAGAATAGCTCTCTATAAAAGCGAGAGCTCAGAAAAATGGAAATCAACAAAGACATTTTATGATTGAAATAAGCCTAAATGGCGAGCTCACCAAAGTAGCTGCCAACACCAACCTCGCGCAACTAGTTGCCCAGTTCAGCAACGCAGAAAAACCCGTCGCCGCAGCCATTGACGGCGACTTTGTGCCGCGCTCAGCACATGCGCAAACACAACTTAAAAGTGGCGATAAAATCGATTTGGTTAGCCCTGTTGGTGGAGGTTAATAGCATGACACTTGCCAACAACAATGATTCGCTAACACTATATGACGAGACATTTACCAGCCGTTTTCTACTCGGCACCGCCCTTTACCCGTCGCCGCAAGCAATGCTCGACTCCATCGCGGCCTCACGCAGCGAAATCGTCACCCTAGGACTGCGCCGACAAAGTCCAGAAGAAAATGGCGGCGCTGCCGTTTGGCAATTGATTAAATCTAGCGGCTGCAAGCTGTTACCGAATACAGCTGGCTGTAAATCGGTAAAGGAAGCCATAACAACAGCAGAAATGTCTCGCGAATTGTTTGAAACAGACTGGCTCAAACTCGAAGTTATCGGGGATGACTACAACTTACAGCCCGACCCCTTTGCCTTGCTTGAAGCCGCAGGCGAACTTATTAAACGCGGTTTTAAAGTACTACCCTACTGCACCGATGACTTAGTACTCTGCCAACGTCTCGTGGATGTCGGTTGCAAAGTGCTTATGCCTTGGGGTTCACCTATCGGCACAGGGCAAGGCCTTCTAAACCGTTACAATTTACGCACGATTCGCGAGCGCTTACCCAATACCCCCATGATCATTGATGCAGGCCTAGGCGCCCCCTCACAAGCTATGGAGGCTATGGAGATGGGCTTTGATGGCGTACTATTAAACACCGCAGTCGCAAAAGCGCAGAAACCCGCGTTAATGGCAAAAGCCTTCGCCGACGCGATTGACGCGGGAAGAATGGCTCATAGCGCAGGCCTAATGCTAAAACGACAAACTGCCAGCGCCAGCACCCCAACCATCGGCCAGCCTTTTTGGCACCAAAATAGATAACCTGATATGGCGAAACGACTTCCTAGGTAATACACTTTTCAACCAAGTTAAAGATCAACAATTAATCCACAACAATGACATTCCAAGATCACAGGTACTAACAATTCTAGTGCCATTACGCTCAACAACCTTCATCACGGAGAGCCCCAATGTTTAAGTTCAACGCCCTAATAAAAATCGCAACCGTATTAGCAACCACATGCGTCGGCGCCACGCTCCTAGTTAGTGCAGCCAGCTACGC
>Ga0065722_100079_pt1 | contig 13964 bp, 11 predicted proteins | sample BansetMetagenome_FD_59109 | JGI IMG/M metagenome (GOLD analysis project Ga0065722, IMG submission 59109) | Bankia setacea gill microbial communities from Puget Sound, Washington, USA - Caecum Enriched | ecosystem: Host-associated > Mollusca > Digestive system > Ceca | place: United States... | reverse complement strand
CAACGATAAAAATACCCACAGAAATCATTGTGGTGTAAACAAGAGGTAGGCCAAGAACCAGAATTTGAAAGATTGCCAGGTAAAAAACGATAAACCAAATACTCTTTACTTGGCTTAAGAAGTTATCTGCGATGTAGGGCCAAAGAATGCTGAGTTTTTCTGAGAGGCTTAACTCAATATGCAGGTCTGGGTTTTTCAACTAGAGTTCCTCGCGGAGATGCTGGCTTACAGATTACTGGTGTATAGATTTTAGTATGGATCAGGCAGATATGCCGGAGTGCACGATAACGTAAGAATAGGATAGGTGCCAGTATTTTGAGGGAAGGCTCTAGGGTGTCGATGTCGATCGTTTTTGACGGTTGTTGTGTGAACGAATTATCTGCTTGGAAAGGCAACCAGCCTACCTCTGCGCAATTGANCTTACACTAAGGCTTGCCAGATCGCGCAGAGGCTAAAATCAATTAATAGAGGAGCCCAAATGGAGGTTGTGGCGCGTTCGAGCACAGGCGGTAGCGGTGCATGTTGATGCCCTTGCGATATGGGGTGGTATTGATACAGATATCGTTTATTAGGTGTTGGATCGCTGCTGGTGTAACCAAATCGTCATAATACCCTCATGTTTCTGTCACAGTTCGGTGGTAGTTTGGCCTTCATTGGAGGACTGAGCATGCGTGTTTTACAGAATATACATCAAATTGACTTAGCTACATTCGACTGGTGTTTACGTCGTAGGCATCGCGAATTGGCGGTTGTATTAAGTCGGTATGTTTCTAGGACGGCGGACGGGCCTGTGTACGGGGTTCTGGGTGTTGTCTTTATATTGTTAGGTCAATGGCATATGGCGAAGTTAATGGGTGTTACATTTCTTGTAGAGCGTGTGCTGTACTTAATTTTTAAATCGTCTTTTCGTCGGAATCGCCCTGCGGTAGCTATACCTGGATTTAAAAGTGAGGTGACGCCTTCTGACCAGTTCAGTTTTCCATCAGGACATACTTCGGCTGCTTTTTTAGTGGCTTGTGCTTTGAGCGCTGAATTTCCATGGTTAATCTGGGTTCTATACCCTTGGGCCGCGAGTGTAGGCGCTGCACGCGTTATGCTCGGTGTGCATTTTCCAACGGATGTAATGGCGGGTGCGTTGCTCGGGCACTCTATTTGTGTTTTGGCAATGGGCCTTCTGTAAATTAAATGAGGTGCGCACAGGAGAACTCAATGAAAATACTCTACGGTGTTCAGGGAACGGGCAACGGTCACTTGAGTCGTGCGCGTGCTTTAAATAAATACCTATGTGAATATGGTATTGAAGTGGATTACTTGTTCTCCGGTAGAGACAGGGCAAACTATTTTGATATGGAAGAATTTGGTAGTTGGCAATGTAAACGTGGATTAACGTTTGCCCACCAAGCCGGGAAAATAAATGTGTGGAAAACGCTAAAAAAGACCAGCCTTCGACAGCTGTGGCTGGATATTAACCAGCTAGATCTAAAGCCCTACGATATTGTGCTGACAGACTTTGAACCTATTACTGCATGGGCGGCTCGTCGCAAAGGTATAGCTTGTATTGGTGTAGGTCATCAATATGCATTTGACCATAAAGTGCCGCGTCGAGGCGATGACTATTTGGGGCGAAAAATTATGGAAATGTTCGCGCCTGCAGCGGTTAGTTTGGGTTTGCACTGGCATCATTTTGATCAACAAATACTGCCGCCTATTGTTGATATGGATGCTACTGAAGACACCGTTGGTAGCGGGGAAAATTTTGGTATACCTCGGGTTTGAGTCAATTGAGGCTGTATTGGCATTGCTTAAACCTTTCACGGACTACAAATTTTACTATTATGGTGANTTTGAAAAGCCGGAAACGCGAGGCCATATTGAATTGCGGCCANTATCACGTGACGGCTTTAAGTATGATCTTGCGACCTGTGAAGGTGTTATCAGTAACGCCGGTTTTGAATTGTCCAGTGAAGCTATTCACCTAGGCAAGAAGGTATTGGTGAAACCTTTACGAGGGCAGTTGGAGCAGCTATCCAATGCTAGGGCCATGGAGGAGCTGAAGCTTGCCATGACCATGGATACCCTAGAGTCCAAAGTGACAGCGGACTGGCTGAAGCATTTTTCGGGTCGTCGTGTGGTTTATCCGAATGTGGCGGACGCCATTGCGCAGTGGATAAACAACAGTGGATGGGAAACATCGGGTTCCAAAGAGCAGCTTATTCAGTCGTTATGGCAAGCGGTTGAGGCGAAAGGTGTGGAACGTTTTTGCACCAACCCTTTACCTCCAAAGCACTGTATTAGCGACCTTAACGGGCGTCTCTGACAAGCTACAGCACACTAAAAAATTTCGGCCTCTATGCTATGTTGGTGTATTGAAGTTGTTGTTCCTGAAGTGTAAGTTTTAACAATATCGCTTTCAATTGCCGTTAATAATGTAAGAACTTTATCGCTGGCGGTTTCCATGTCACTCAGTGAATTAAATGCGTCATCTGTTTTATTTTGCTCAGCGAACTGTAATGCTTCAATGCCCTTTGTGTGTACGTCTCGGTGAGGTGCCTCTATCGCTTTAAATGAATGCAAATGGCTGAACGATTTTTTACCATCTCCTTGATAGTACCATTTGCCCAACCGACACTCGGTATGATCGGAAAAGGTATCTAGCGACTTTTCTGATTTCCCCCAGAACCGCCGATATACTTCGGATTTCCAAACAACGTGATCTAATTTCACGGTTTGAACAAAGGATCGCTCGGCGGAAAGCGCAATGGTTAGTGACATGTTTTGTGCGTGATGGGTAAAGTCGTCGACGATTATGGATATATCTTTCGTCGATTGAGATGTTTGCTGAACGGTTGTGCTGGTTTCCGAAATGCGTTGAGCAACGTCTTCTGTTTTATCGGTAATGGTGTGGATAAGGTCCGATATTTCTGAGGATGCCTGTGCCGACTTTTGCGCGAGTGCACGCACTTCATCGGCCACTACGGCAAATCCGCGTCCTTGTTCTCCTGCTCTGGCGGCTTCAATCGCGGCATTCAATGCGAGGAGATTAGTTTGGTCGGATATGCCTCGTATTTGTGTCACAAAGCTCTCAATTTGGGTACCAACTTCTGTAAGCTCCTGTACACCCTCGGTAACTTTCGCTGTTTTGTTGTCCATCACATGCAGAGATTCACTGATTGCCGTGAGTATAGTTTTTATTTGTTGGTAATTTACAGACGATTCAGTCAATTGACTTTTTTGTTCTAAGGCAGTGGATGTCGTTTGGGCCATACTTTCGCGAATATGCTCCATGGTCGCGGCATTGGAGATCCATAGGTCACGAAGCCTGCTTTGTTCGGCTTGAGCTTGCAGTAGCTTGTTGTTGCGCATATCGGCAACATCTTTAATTTTGTGGTAGAGCTGCAGCTCTTGCTCAAGCTTTTTGACTTTTTGTTCGAGCGTTTCAATTTCTAGCGGTGTGGGGCCATTTCCCTGAAACCAGGAGCGGATAAAATTCAGCATTGCCGTTACCTTTTGAGTGCTCAAAAAGTATAGCAAAGTAATTTTTGTCTATTGATTATTGCCTACAGGGTTTTGCTAATAAACAGTGCCAACGCAATCATCCAGCCAACACCGGCCAGTATCTTCCAAAATAGCATTGGGTCTTTTTCCAGGAAAGGTGTGCCCGATGTTCCTGTCCAGTTGGGGTTCGGTCGTTGCAGGTCGAGCTGCCACTCGGAGAGGGCGGCGTAGCGGTTGCTGGNCTGAATGCTCAGGGCCTTTTCCATTGCTTTGTCCAGCCATGGGGGNACCAGCGCGTTATNTTTTTGTGCNGGAATGTAGGCGAGCTTTTGGAAGCTCTTCAGGCTGTTTGCCTTACTGTAGGCCTCCCCATAGGGGTGCTTTTGGGTGAACATTTCATACAGTAGTACCGCTAGTGAAAATTGGTCGGATTTATGGCCAACATTACCGCCATAACGGTATTCCGGCGCAGAGTAGTCCAGTGTGCCGAGCACCTCGTCTCGCTGAAACGGCGCGCCAGCTTCCTGTATACCGGCTACCCAGCAGGAGCCAAAATCGATAATGGTGGCCCCCTGAGAGCCGATCACAATATTGGCGGGTTTTATGTCTTGATGGAGTGTGTCTTTGCGGTGAAAAGCGCGAATACCCTTAATGATTTGCTCTGTTAATTCGATGGCATCGGGAATGGCAAAGGGCGCGCGTTCCTTTATTAGCTGCTGGAGTGTGGGGCCGGCGATATGTTCGGTAAGGTAATAGAGTGTTTTGCGCGCGTGTGGCGGTGTAACCACCCTGGCGACTTGGGCGTTTTGAATTCGTGAGCCAATCCAAGATTCCATAACAAAACGCTCGATATATGCAGGGTCATCTTCGTAATTGACCGAGGGGGTTTTCATCACCAGCGGTGTACCCTGTTCATTTTTAACCAAATACACTTGACTGCGTTCAGATTCGTGCAAGATTTTTTCGACGGTCATGCTATCCAGTTTATTACCGGGTTCGAGCAAGGGCGGGAAGGGTAGTTTCGACAGAATTGTGACCGCATCCGATTGCGAGGGTGTACCAATGGACAGCACACGAACGGCTTGAATACTGATGTTGTCTTTGGTGTTGTGTTCAGCGGAAAGTGCCGAGGCTTTACTGGTGAGGGCTTCGGGGTTTTCTTGATTGTCGATCACCAGCTGATTAAATATTTTTGCTGGGATGGCATCGTGTATACCGTCGGAGGTGAGCACGTACAGATCGCCGGGCTCTACTTCGTCCATATGCATGTCCACATCTACGGTAATGTCGGCGCCCAAAGCGCGACTTAAGTAGGTGGTGTTTTTATCAATTACTTGGCAGTGGTCACGGGTTAATTGTTCTAACTGGTTGTCGCGTAGGCGATAAATACGTGTGTCACCAATGTGGAAGGTAAAGAGTTTGTCACCTTTTAAAACCAAGGCGCTAAAAGTAGTGAGATGGCCTTCACCCCTAATACTATTTTGGCTTAGTCCCCATAGGTAGGAGTTTAGTGAGTGAATTACTCGCACCGCGGATTGTTGCGTGCGCCAGGTTTCGGGTGTGGCGTAGTAGTCGGTTAAAAAACCTGTCACGGCCGCCTGGCTTGCCTGGCGAGCAGAAGAGCTACTGCTTACGCCGTCAGCAACAGCAATGGCAATACCCTTGGTGGCAAGTGTGGAATGTTGGTCATCTGACGGAATACGGGCGCCGACCGTATCTTGGTTTTCAGGTTTGGGGCCTTTGTCGCTGATTTGCGACAGCTCTATTTTTAATGTCGATTTCAGGTGGTCCACTTGTTAATTCCTAATAAGTAGGGCGTGTTCACTGGCNCGAAAACAAAAGCAGCCCCGGTGGGGGCTGCTTTAAAGTGGTTAATAATACACGAATTACAAATTGTCGGATTAGGGGCTCCGCTATTAATTGATTTTAGTCTCTGCGTGACTGGCAAGCCTTAGTGCAAGGCTGGTGGCCTTTCCATGCAAGCTAAAAGTAATTAATTGAGGTGCCCTTAGGTCAGCTCAATGTGTTGTACGGTGCCGTCGGGTAGAACTTCAGTCATGTGGCCTTCTGGTTCTTCGAGAAATTGTACTACGAAGAATATCACCAGAGCACAGCCACCGATAATCATAAAGAAGGTGCTAGCCTCNACAAAGCTGTAGGCCGTTAGGAAGGTTACCGCACCAACGTTTCCGTAGGCGCCAGCCATGCCCGCAATCTGGCCTGTCATACGACGCTTAACCAGAGGCACCATGGCAAATACCGCGCCTTCGCCCGCTTGAACGAAGAAGGAGCAGAACATTACCGCCGCAACAGCAAAGAAGATTGACCAACTACCGTTAACTTGCGAAAGGATAAAGTAGCCAATAGCCAAACCGCAGATAAAAATGGAGAGCGATTTCCGTCGACCGTATTTGTCGCTGATGTAACCACCACCTGGGCGAGCAACCAAATTCATAAAGGCGAAAGCGGCACCTAGGGCTCCCGCCTGAACGAGGCTAAGGTTGGTAAAGGTTTCGAGGAAGAAGGCCGGTAGCATCGATACAACAGCCAGTTCGGAACCGAAGGTAACAAAGTAAGCCCAATCCAGAATAGCGACCTGCTTGAATTTGTATTTGTCGTGTTCAGCGGCGCCGTGGGCGAGCATTTCCTTGTTTACTTTATATATTTGTGAGAACTGGAATATACACAGTGCAACTAAGATGACGTAGATAGTGTAGGTGGCTGTTTGAGTCAGCAGGCCAACACCCGTTGGGGAAAGCTTCCAGCTTAATACCGCCAGAATAAAGTACATAGGCAGATTCATTGCCAGGTAGAAATAAAAGTCTCTTTTGCTGGTAACTTCCAGGCCGCCAGATTTCTTGGGCTTAAAGTAGGTAGATCCTTTGGGGGTGTTCCGTGCTTTCCAGTAGAAGAATACGCCGTAGAGCATGGCGAACACGCCCGTACAGGCAATGGCATAGCGCCAGCCGTCGTCACCGCCAAACATCAACGCAAGCGTGGGTAAGCTAAAAGCGGCCGCCGCAGAACCGAAGTTACCCCAGCCGCCGTATACACCTTCAGCGAGGCCAACCTGCCGAGCAGGGAACCACTCGCCCACCATGCGAATACCAATTACAAAGCCTGCACCTGCAAAGCCCATGGCAAAACGCATAATCGCCAATTGCTCGTAGGTAGTCGAAAAGGCGAAGCCAATACACAGCAGGCCGGAAATAACCAGTAGTGCGCTGTAAACTACGCGTGGGCCAAATTTATCGACGAGAATACCAATAACGATTCGTGCTGGAATGGTGAGCGCAACGTTGAGAATAAGCAGTGCCTTCCACTGGGCAATATCCATATCGAACGCGGCCATAATCAGTGGTTTCATAGGGGCGTGAGAAAACCACATAACAAAGGTTAAAAAGAAAGCGAACCATGTTACGTGCAGTGTACGAATATTGGCCTGACTAAAATCCAGCAGGTTGAGTTTGGAGCTGCTCATCGTGTTTCCTTGAGTGGGTATATTGTTATGGCCTGACGTTAAGTGCCGTGCACCACTAATGTCGATAAAACCAACTCAGCAATAAGCGTACCAGATTATTGTTGGTGCATTGTTGCCACAATATGGGCGTGTTAGCGGTGAAAATTATTAGCGGAATGTCTGTGCGTGGAAGTAATTGGTGCACGAATGCAAAAAGACGATTTTAAGTGGTGCGTGTATATTGTCCAGTTGAAGATAGCAAACTGGCGTAAAAAATCGGTAGACTTCGCGGCTAGCGTGAAGTGAGGAATCAATGGCTCGACAAACAACCGGTAAACGCAAAAATAATAAGCGACAAAGCAGTACCCAGAGCGCGGCGTCCACGTTGAGGTGGAAAACCAAAGGCTATTGGGCTGACTTGGNGTTGGCGCTAGGTTATGGNTTGTTAACCNTGGTGGTNGCACTGAGTATCAGTTGGGTTGTTCTCGCCAAACAGAATTTTATTTACGGGGTTTGGCACGACCACGCNGGAATAGGTGCAGGNATTGACGAGTTTGGCCCCCAGAATCGCCATAAGNNAGGGTTTGGCGACACCTCCCGGCAAGAGCGCTTACGCGTATTTTCCGAGATTAATCTCAGCGTGCACCGTGGGGGAGAGGGGCTAGGAGCTATCCGTTACCAATCACTATCCAGTCATGGCGCGCAAAAGTTACTGCATAGTGCAGAAATTATTCACCTACAGGACGTCGCTAACCTGATCGACGTACTCTTTATGGCTGCCGTCGTAGCCTTTCTCATGTGGCTCGGGCTAGGTGGTTATCTAGTGCTCGCGGCTCGGCGCATGCCGGGCATTGCTCGCCAAACCCAGTCTCTAGCGATAGCGCTGTTACCTGTGCTACTGATAATGATGGTTGTAGGCCCCAAAGAGGTTTTCAATCAATTCCACATATGGATTTTTCCAGAAGACCATGAATGGTTTTTCTTTTATCAGGATTCCCTGATGTCTACTTTAATGCTCGCGCCGAATTTGTTTGGCTGGATAGCCCTTGTGTTAATGGGGCTGGCGACTTTTATTTTTGTGTTTTTACAATTTGTTCTGGCTTTTTTGGCGCGTAAGTTTTCTTAGGAGTTGTGTGATGAGATAGTTTTCATTAGCAAATGCTAAAATGTCTTGTATATTAGAAAATACTAAATTAGAATTTGCTTTGAGATTGTGGGTTGAGGGCGTAGTACTATGCAAAAGAGCGGTTCACAGCAGGCGGTAGGTGAGTTGAATGAGGTGTTGGTTAATGCCGGGTCGGCAGCGGCATTGTTGAAGAGCCTAGCTAACCCGCATCGTTTGATGGTGTTGTGTGTACTTGCGAGTGAGCAGCGGGAAATGTGTGTATCGGAGTTGAACGACCGTATCGCATTGTCACAATCAGCGCTTTCACAGCATCTTGCGCGTCTGCGGGGCGACAACTTAGTCACTACGCGTCGTGATTCTCAAACAATTTACTACTCAGTATCCGAAGGCCCCGCGATGGAGCTTATTCAAGTATTACAACATTATTATTGTGAAAAATGAAAGAGGCTAATGCTATGACGACAGAAATTAACAGCGGAACTAATATTGATACATTGGTATATCGGTTGGCCGGTATATTTGTTTTACTCAGTCTTGTACTTGCACATTTTCACCACCCCTACTGGCTGTGGTTTACCGCCTTTGTGGGTGTAAACCTGTTACAAGCTTCATTTACCGGCTTTTGTCCACTGGTCATTATTCTGCATAAAGTGGGCTTCAAGCCAGGAACGGCGTTTAAATGTGGTGTGAGTGAATAACCCCTAACAGGAATGGAGACAAACATGTTTGGCTTAGCTTCGGCATCGGTTCGTCACACTTTAAAACTGGCTGCATTATTGGTTTTAGTTGCAGTTTTTCAAACGGGTTGCGGCGAAAGTGACGAGGGCGCATTGCACAAAGTTTTCGATGGCACTGGGTTGGCAACAACAGAGGTAAAGCTTGCGCGGATCGCCTCGGAAACCGACTTCGACGGTGTCATTGAGGCCGTGAATCAGGCCGTGGTATCGGCGCAGACGAGTGGGCGTATTGTCGAAATGCCGTTCGATGTGGGTGATTTTGTTGCTCAGGGAGCCGTGGTTGCCCGCTTTACNGATACCGAACAGCAGGCTGGTCTTGCGGCGGCTAAAGCCCAGCTCGAGGAAGCAAAAGCTCGCTTTGCCGAAGCAGACCAACAATTAATACGAGTGGCCGATGTACATAAGCGCGGTATGGTTGCNCAAGCTGTTTTTGATCAAGCTAAGGCGGCGCAAAAAGCCGCCGCTGCGCGGGTGGAGTCGGCTNAGGCGGCTACAAAAGATGCCAGCGANCGTTTNTCGCATACCGTCGTAGTGGCCCCTTATAGCGGTATAGTTGTAAAAAGTACTTGCTGATGTGGGGGCAACCGTAGCGCCCGGCAGCCCGCTACTAGAAGGGTTATCATTAGACCATCTTCGAGTTTTGGTGGATATCCCTCAGCAGCATATTGGGCCTTTGCGCAAGCACAAAAAAGCACGCGTTATTCTCGCCGACGGCGCCAGCATTAGCGTAACGGAAATGCGTATTCCCCCCAGTGCAGACCCTAGTACCCACAGCTTTCGGGTGTTATTACAATTACCCGAAGGCGGAAGCGCCGAGCCGATTTTTCCTGGTACTTTGGTGAAGGTTGCATTTGTTAACGGTGAGCGAGAACAGTTATTAGTTCCCTCGCGGGCAATCGCTCGCCGAGGTGAAGTGGCCGGTGCTTACGTTATTTCAANAAGCCAATCAGCGATAGAATTTCGTTACCTGCGTTTAGGCCGGGCATTAACGACCGGAAAAACCACCATTCTGGCGGGTCTGGAGCAGGGTGAAACAATTGCGCTTGATCCAGTTGCGGCTGCGACGGCCTATAAAACCCAACGTTTTTCTGGCGAAAAATAAAAGGAAAAACAGAAAAATGACTATGCAAAATGAACGTCCACTTGGAATATCTGGTCGCATTGCCAAAGCATTTCTTACATCCGAAATAACGCCTTTATTGGCGTTGGTAGGTTTGCTGTTGGGTTTATTTGCCGTATTTGTAACACCGCGGGAAGAAGAGCCGCAAATAAACGTTACATTTGCCAATGTGTTTATTCCATTTCCAGGTCGCTACCGCAAAAGAGGTCGAGTCGCTGGTAACCACACCGGCAGAACAGGTGGTTTCGGAAATAGAAGGCGTAAAGCATGTATATTCGGCGTCTTCGCCGGGTATGGCGGTACTTACGGTACGCTTTCGTGTCGGCGAGCCTCGCACCGATGCCATTGTCCGCCTCTATAATGCTTTCTACTCAAACCAAGATATGCTGCCGTACAATTTAGGTGTTGGCCAGCCACTGATTAAACCCAAAGGTATTGANGATGTGCCTGTTGTATCCGGTACCCTGTGGAGTAAAAACCCCGATATAAATTCGGCAGATTTATTAAATATTGCGCACTCTATTGAAGCCGAGTTACAGCGGGTACCCGGCACNCGTGATATTGAGATTATTGGCGGTGCTGCGCGNATTGTACAAGTTAACTTCGACCCAACCCGATTGTCGGCCTATGGTTTATCGCTGGCTGACATTCGNTANAGTCTTGCTGCNGCTAATACCTCGGCAGAGGCTGGNCGTTTGACCAACAATAACACTGAAATTGAAATTCAAGCCGGTAGCTTTTTAGTGTCTGCCGATGAAATTAGTGAGCTAGTTGTAGGTGTGCAAAATGGCGCACCGGTATTTTTACAAGATATTGCGACAATACAGTTGTCAGCAGAAACACCGGCATCCTATGTTAGTTATGGTACCGGATCAGCTTCAGCGCAGATGCCTGGTCGCTACCCGGCGGTTACACTTTCCGTTGCTAAAAAGCCCGGCGAGAATGCCGTAGATGTTGCAAACGCCGTAATTAATCGATTTGAGCAGATTAAAGGCATTTACTTTCCCGATGGAGTAGAAGCTACCATTACCCGTAACTACGGCGCGACAGCGGAAGAGAAAGCGCAAACCCTCATTAAAAAGCTTATCTTTGCCACTATCTCCGTCATTGTATTAGTGCTTTTTGTATTGGGTCGTCGTGAAGCGATTGTCGTGGGCGTTGCGGTAGTCGCAACCTTGGCGATTACATTATTTGCTTCATGGGCTTGGGGTTTTACCTTAAATCGCGTTTCACTTTTTGCGTTGATATTTTCCATTGGTATTTTGGTGGACGATGCCATTGTGGTGGTAGAAAATATTCACCGACATATGTCGATGGGCGGGAAAACGTTAAAAGAATCCATTCCTATTGCCGTTGACGAAGTGGGTGGCCCCACAATTCTGGCGACTTTCACGGTAATAGCGGCACTCTTACCTATGGCGTTCGTGACGGGTTTAATGGGGCCTTATATGCGCCCGATTCCCATTAATGCCTCTACTGGAATGTTAATTTCATTGGCGGTTGCCTTTGTGGTTACCCCCTGGTTATTTCTGCGCTTATTCAAAAACCAGCCTATTGCGGATGAGGGCGGTCATAGTCAAGAGCCAGGTCAGGGTAAGCTTCATATCTTTTTTCATAAGTTACTCACGCCGTTTTTGAACGGCGTGGCGGGCAGGAAAAACCGTATTTTTCTATTGTTTGGTATTTTGGGCTTGATTGGTTTTTCTCTCAGCTTAGTGGTTACACAATCGGTCATTATGAAAATGCTGCCATTCGATAATAAAAGTGAATTTCAAGTGGTGGTGGATATGCCGGAAGGTACGCCGNTGGAAGAAACCTATCGTGTTTTACAGGCATTGTCCGATGACCTAGAGGCCTTACCCGAATTGCTGGACTACCAAATTTACGCCGGTACAGCAGCGCCGATTAATTTTAACGGCTTGGTCAGGCAGTACTATTTGCGGGTAGANCCNCATATGGGTGACATTCAAGTGAACCTTGTGCATAAAAACAAGCGTGAGCGTAAAAGCCACGATATTGCGTTACATGCGCGTGAACTTCTGCGGGAAACGGCGCAATTATTTAATGCCAATGTGAAAGTAGTGGAAATGCCACCGGGGCCACCGGTAATGGCGCCACTTGTCGCAGAAATATATGGCCTAGATTATAAGCGCCAATTGAACGTGGCCAAACAGGTACGCGAAGTTTTCCAAAATACCGACTGATGTGGTTGACGTCGATTCCACCATCGAGGCNGAGCAGGAAAAATGGGTATTGGTAATAGACCGTGCCCGTGCCGCGAAGCTTGGGGTGAGCCAGCAGGCTATCGTTGCCGATATTTCGGCTGCGCTTAAAGGTGAAGACATTTCGTATCTGCACGATGAGCATGCCAAGGTGGCAATACCGGTACGCTTGGCGTTAGCCGCAACGGACAGGGGGGATTTAAGTGCGCTGCAAAGTCTGCGGGTGAAATCTCGCTCTGGTGACATGGTTGCTCTTTCGGAGCTGACCCGTGTGCAAAAGCAGACGCGCGACCAAACGATATATCACAAGGATTTATTACCCGTTGTCTACATTATGGGGGATGCTGCTGGTGTAACTGACAGCCCCTTGTACGGTTTAGCATCCATTGCGGCGGACTTAAGTGATAGAACCGTTGACGGTGTAATTATTGAACCTTTTTATATTCAGCAGCCGGAGAACCCTTATAACTGGAGTATGAAGTGGGATGGTGAATGGCAGGTCACCTTTGAAACATTTCGCGATATGGGTATTGCTTATTCAATTGGCTTGATCATGATCTATTTGCTGGTTGTAGCCCAGTTTCGTTCTTATTCAACGCCGCTTATTATTATGGCGCCAATCCCTCTCACAATTATTGGCATAATGCCGGGGCACGCCCTCTTGGGGCAGCAATTTACCGCGCCATCAATGATTGGCATGATTGCCTTGGCGGGTATTATTGTGCGGAACTCCATTTTATTAGTGGATTTTATTCAGCAGCAGATCGCTGAAGGTAAGAGCCTGCAGGAGGCGACAATTGAAGCAGCCGCTGTGCGTTCTATACCGATTGCATTAACCGCTGTAGCGGCCATGATGGGAGGCTTTTTTATTCTCGACGACCCCATTTTTGGCGGCTTGGCAGTCTCGCTCATTTTTGGGTTGCTTGTTTCCACTGTTTTAACTTTACTCGTTATTCCAGTGGTGTACTACGCTTATGAATATCAGCAGAAATCCACTCGTGTGGGTTGACTTTATTCTGCATTATTCAGAGGCGCTCTGTTATGAGCAGTGCAAAATTTGCGGCCGTAGTCTTGGCGTCTACGATGTTGGCGCAAGTTCCATTGAGCCGCGCCGACAACACTTTATTTGATCTCTCACTCGATGAGCTGCTCCAGCTCGAAATTTCATCAGCGTCAAAATCAACAGATGTTGTGCGCGACATNCCCGCATCTGTAACAATNTTAACGCGTGATGATATTGAGNTAATGGGGTACAGCACTTTTGAAGAGCTGCTGATGAATGTGCCGGGCTTTTATCATATTGATTCTTATGAAGATTTNTTGATTGGTGTTCGGGGTACCGTCGGTGGCTCCATCGCTTTTCTGGTAAATGGCGTTCAACAACATCCGACTCGAACAAAAACGCTTTCGATTCCGGACAGGTCAAGAACCAATATTCCAATCGAATCCATCGATAGAGTTGAAATTGTACGAGGGCCGGGCTCGGTAATTTATGGTAATAATGCATTTTTTGGCAGTATTAATGTTATTACAAATGATTATTCCGTGCAGGCAAGTCGTGTATCGGCTTCTGTGGGCGAAAACAATTACCGTTCCGGGTTTGCGCGTGTGGCAATTGATGCAGAGGAAGGCTACTCGGTATTAAATATTGGCGGTTATTCCAGTGACGGGATAGGCGGGGATATTGAAAGCCTGGTCAGCCCTGAATCTTTCCAGAATATGCTGGCGGGCGGGGATATCTATACTCAGCTTGACGGTACTCTGGTGCACGATATGTTTAGTGCAGATCTAAGTGGAGAGTTTG
>Ga0065722_104443_pt1 | contig 13972 bp, 11 predicted proteins | sample BansetMetagenome_FD_59109 | JGI IMG/M metagenome (GOLD analysis project Ga0065722, IMG submission 59109) | Bankia setacea gill microbial communities from Puget Sound, Washington, USA - Caecum Enriched | ecosystem: Host-associated > Mollusca > Digestive system > Ceca | place: United States... | reverse complement strand
AAAAGGTGATTAAGCTACGTAACAAATCCGGTCGCCGTAATAAGGGGCTGTCGGCTGGTGTGGCACCACCCAAGGTAATATGGTTGCCACCACCCGTGCCGGTATGACGGCCATCGAGCATAAACTTTTCGGTAGATAAGCGCGATAAGCGCGCTTCTTCGTAAAGTGATGTGGTGGTTGCGACCAGTTCTTCCCAGTTGTTTGACGGATGCACATTAACTTCGATCACCCCGGGGTCTGGAGTGACCAGCAGTTTTTGCATGCGTGGGTCGCGCGGTGGTTCATAGCCTTCAATAATAACGGCTAGCTCTAAGGTGCTCGCAGTTTTTTCAATAGCGGCCACTAACTCAACATAATCTTCGAGATAATCCAATGGCGGCATAAATATATGCAGGCGACCTTCGCGGGCCTCAATACACATGGCTGTGCGCACCACTAATTCAGCATCTTCGGGATCAGGAAGTTCTGTTACTTGCGTCTCTTTGGCGTCAGCAAAGCCGATTTCTGAGCGTTTTGGTAAATTGTCTCGGGGTTCAAAAGGGTCGCGCTGGGGTTTGATTTTGTCTGCCTTACTCCCTATTTCGGGCAATTGGCCCAATGGTAACCGCAGCCCCATGGGAGAATCTCCTGGAGTCAGGGTAATGCGCTCGCGCTTCATTGGCCAGACACTGCTATTCCAGCTTTTTTGGTCCTCTTCTAGCGGCCAGCCGGTACTGCGGTTCAGTGGAATAACGATACCTGAGGGCACATCAAAACCGCGTTCAATTAAACGGGCAAGGCGACGCCGGTCCAGTGCGCTATCAAGTTTATGCGCCAGAATATCAATATTCTTGGGTAGGTTTTGCTCTTGCATTAAGTAATACAGGCCGTCTTCGTAGGCAGGCTGGCAGCAGGGCCTGGGAATGACTAGCAAGTCGCACAGGTGGCGACCAAAACGGGTTGCGTCTTTGATGGTGTAGTCGTAATTTTTGTCGATTCTAGCCAGTAATCTATCATCTTCCCACAGCGGTTCGTTATCTTTACGCCAGAACACACCTAGTGCCCAACGCGGCACTTCCTCACCAGGATACCATTTGCCTTGCCCGTAATGCAGCAAGCCTTTTGGTGCGTAGCGATCGCGCAGGCGTAGTAATAGCGTTTTGGCTAAGCTGAGTTTGTCTTCACCGAGTGCCCCGGTATTCCATTGCTCTGACTCCATATCATCAATGGAGACAAAGGTTGGTTCGCCGCCCATGGTTAGGCGCACATCATTTTGGTCGAATTTAGTGTCAACGAACCTACCGAGCGCCTGTATATGTTGCCACTGTTCTTCACTATAGGGTTTGGTGACGCGCGGGTCTTCGAGTACGCGCTCTACGGTATTACTGAAATCAAATTCCACTTCGCATTTGTCGGTGGCACCAACAATAGGTGCGGCTGATACTGGGCTTGGTGTGCAGGCTAAAGGGATATGGCCTTCACTGGCAAATAAACCGGAGGTAGGGTCTAAGCCCACCCAGCCAGCACCGGGGATAAAGACTTCACACCATGCATGTAGGTCAGTGAAATCTTCAGCGGCACCAGAAGGTCCGTCTAAGGATTTTTCATCGGGTTTTAGTTGCACTAAGTAGCCCGAGGCAAATCGAGCGGCAAGCCCAAGGTGGCGTAATAACTGCACCAGTAGCCAGGCAGAGTCACGACAAGAGCCTTTTGCTTTTTGTAAGGTGGCATCAGGCGTTTGAATACCCGGCTCTAGCCGTACTAAGTATTCGATTTCTTTTTCTACGTACTGATTAATTTCTACTAAGAAATCATTAATCGTGCCTTTTTTGTTTTTTACGCCCATCAAAAACTTTTTAAACTTTGGCCCACATTTGAGTTTTTCTAAATAGGGACGCAGCTCTGCTTTAAGTTGCGTAGTATATTTAAAGGGGTAGTTTTCAGCGTATTCTTCAACAAAAAAATCGAAGGGGTTAATCGTTGTCATATCGGCGATGACTTCAACGTCCACTTCAAATTCGGTACATTTCTCGGGAAATACTAGCCGCGCAAGATAGTTACCAAAAGCATCCTGCTGCCAATTAATAAAATGTTGCTCCGGCTTTATTTTCAGGCTGTAGCTGTGAATAGGTGTGCGCGAATGCGGCGCTGGACGCAACCTCACGGTGTGGGCTGATAAGTTTACTGGGCGATCAAATTTATACGAGGTCCGATGATTAATTGCGACACGGATAGTCATATGCGCTTACCGCCTTTGGCTTGAAAAACGTAAGTGATATGCTCATTCGCAATAGCGATAGTGCTGAGTTTACAGGTTGAAATCATTCGGATTCCTTTAGAAACCAGGTGCTGCCAATTTCGGCACTGAGCTCTATTAGCCCTGCCTGAAATTGATCGATAAAAAGATGTAGCTCTTCTCGTGAGCTTGCCTGTGTGTCAAATCGCGAGAGCTTTCGGCGTGAACGGTCTAGTAGCTTGAGTGCGCTTTTGTGGTTATTTAAGGGCAGTAATTCTTCGCGCATACCGTTAAGACAAAACTTTACCGAGCGTGGTAATGAGGCCTCACGAAGAATAAAGTCCACCATAGAATTAGCTTCTACCTGCGGGCCAAATTGCTGGCGATAGGCGCCCATTGCTGACAGGGATTTTAGCAGGCTTGCCCAGATGAGTGGGTCCACTGTACTGTGGTGACGATCTTCCCCAAGTAAGGCTGCTGCGCCAACATCAATGATTCTTGTGGTCATGTCCGCGCGCTCAATCAGACAGCCTAGTTTGATAAAGCGATGGGCATGGTTGCGTGGTAATGTGGACATCATCATGCCATTGATGGTTTGGCAACGAGTGATAACATTTTCTAAAAATTTGTAACGGTTGCGCCGCCCTACGGATTTCTCGGCGAATTCTTGCGTGTAGAGATACAGCTCATTGACGTATTCCCATGTTTCTTGAGGCAGTGCATCACGCGTTGTGCGCACATTCTCTCTGGCAGCGCGGATGGCGTTGTAAATGCCTCCGGCGTTATCTTTATCCGCAATGATAAATTTTAAAACGTTTTGTTCGTTATAAACCCGGTAACGTTCGTTATAAATCGGCTCAGCATCTTGTATTCTGATTAATGTATCCCAACCAGGTTCAGAGCCATCGGGTATATCCAGAGTCATATGGGTGTAGGAATGAACCAGGCGTGCAGTGTCCTCCGCACGCTCAAGATAACGCGCCATCCAATATAGTCGTTCAGCAACTCGCGATAGCATTGTCATTTTTTTGTCTCCACGATCCAGGTATCTTTACTGCCACCGCCTTGGGAGGAGTTGACGACTAGCGAGCCTTTGACCAAAGCTACACGGGTTAAACCGCCGGGTGTCACCCAAGTATCTTTACCTTGGAGGATAAAGGGGCGCAAATCCAAATGCCTGGGTTCCACTTTGTCTTCGATATAAGTGGGGGCAGTGGACAGCGCCAGTGTGGGTTGCCCAATATAATTACGCGGGTTTTCTTCAATCAACTTAGCGAACTCCGCTCTTTTTTTCTCGCTAGCATGGGGACCGACCATTAGCCCGTAGCCGCCGGATTCGTTAGCGGGTTTAACCACGAGTTTATCTAGGTTGGCAAGTACGTAGTCGCGATCATTTTTGTTCATGCATAGGTAGGTTTTAACGCTGGCAAGCAGTGGCTTTTCGTTGAGATAGTAGCGAATCATTTCCGGCACATAGGCATAGACAACTTTGTCATCAGCAACACCTGCGCCGGGCGCATTGGCAATGGCGACATTACCTGCTTTCCATGCGCGCATGATACCGGGAACACCTAAGGTGCTGTCTTTTCGAAAAACTTCCGGGTCGAGAAAGTCGTCATCAATACGTCGATAAACGACATCAACGCGGATCGGCCCATCAACAGTACGCATATAGACACAGTCGTCATCGCTGACAAATAGGTCGCCGCCCTCTACTAATTCTACGCCCATACCTTGAGCAAGGTAGGCGTGTTCAAAATAGGCGGAGTTAAAAATACCGGGGGTCAGCACCACAATACAAGGGCGAGTTACGTCACGGGGTGATAACGAAGCGAGAGTACTGTGCAGGCGAGATGGATAATCATCTATCGGTAAAATACTGTAGTTTTCAAATAGCTCTGGTAGTACGCGCTTGGTTATTTCTCGGTTTTCCAGCATGTAGGAAACACCGGAAGGCACGCGTAGATTATCTTCTAGTACATAGAACTTTCCGTTCTTATCTCGCACCAAATCAGAGCCACAGATATGAGCCCATGCCCCATGAATGGGCGACACTCCTGTGCACTGAGCTCTATAGTTGCCCGACTCGAGGACAATATCCGCAGGCACAATACCATCGGCAAGGATTTTTTGCTCATTATAAATATCATCAATGAACCGATTAAGAGCACGGCTGCGTTGTATTAGGCCACGTTGCACTAGATCCCAATCCTTGGCTGGGATGACACGGGGAATAATATCGAAGGGCCAAGCTCGATCGATGTTTTGCCCCTCGCTATAGACGGTAAATGAAACCCCCATCTCCTTAATGGCCAGCTCGGCGGCGCCTCGGCGGGTATGCATTTCCTCTAGCGACAAACCCTGCAGCATATTGATTAGTTGTCGTGCTGCTACCCTAGGTTTGGCTGCAGGTGTAATTAGTTCGTCGAAAAAATCGCTTGTGGTGTAGGACTTCCAGCTTTTATTCATTGAGTCGTTTTTCCAGATAGAATATTTTTTATATTAGCAAGCCTTATGCCAGCTGCTGGACTTAGATGGAATAAATACGCTACATCGTAATCTACTATAAATATCTGCTTGCTGGGTAGTTATATAAATATAGAAATATTTATATAACTAGTGCCCGTATATATGTGCGCTACGTAATAAGTTATGTAGGGAATTTTAAGGGCCGATTACAGTGTAAATCAGGGGCCGCTGGATATGTATGCTAATTTTATTATCAAGGTGATGAGTTAGGGTGGGATTACTTAGTACCGGGTTTTATCGCAAGTGGAACTTATCGAACAGTTAATGCAGGTTAAAATTGAGCGCTGATCCAAATCGGCTGTATTAGTGTGACGGCACTCGTGTGCGCTGTCGCCTTTTTGAAACCGGCTTTTTTGGTCAGCTATGTTGAGATTACCCGGTTTACAATAGCCAGCACTGTAGTGACAACCCGCGGGTTGCTTGCCAGTAAAAATCGTAAAGTATAGGGAAAACTGAGCACCCATTGACGAATGGTGCAGCGGTTTCCGCCATGCGCCCTGCCCCGCAACTTGGACAAAAACCTCGGCGCTTGCAACTGTACACCACCAAATGCTCATGGTGGTAACCTTCACAACGGTCACGAAGAAAGCCGTACTCCAATCGCCCGCATTCAAGTACTCATCAAACTCTCGCGTAACATGGCGAGGCAAAAATCTTCCCGCTTCGCTCAAGTGCAACTGAAAATCGGGCCAATGGCACTCGATAAATTGTTAGAGTAGTATTTGCTATGGCTTGTGGCGGACATAGGCAAACACCTTGCCGGCCAGACATCCTGTACCCAAAGCACTCGCTGAGCAACCTTTATTTTTCAGCGTATTTCCTAATGTGACCGTTATGGAGGAGGTAGTCTTGATGAGTATAAGGTCCGCTTAGGGTCAACTACCGAAGTAAACCCCATTTTAAGCTATTAGGCAGCACACCCCCCGATAGCAGACTCTGGACAAGTAAGGCTGTCGATCACATGCTGAGTGAGCAACCCCTTAAGGCGGCCTCTTTATGACACCGGGGGTTATTGAGTTCTCTAATGTATTAAGTATGTAACTTTAGTACATGGTATGGATCTTTATTACTCGATGACATCGACAACATTCACCAAAAAATTCCCATAGCAATCATCAGATACTCAATAAAATTGTCGATAAATTCTCTGAATCATTAAAAACTATTTGAGTAAAACATTAGATTGTAAACGGCTAAAAATATTTCTTTAAACGCTCAAAACTAATACGAACCGCCAATCCCAACAGAATGGCAAACGGAAAAATAACAATGACCGGATTCACGCTGTACGGCAAACTGATATAAACCACACAAGCAAGCACAAAGGCCGGTGTAATGGACTTTTTGGCAAGATTGAACACATTGCTGCTTTCCCGTCCTCCTCCCCAGCGCCGAAGATCCCGCTCGACCAAGCCATCAACAGCGCCGACGACGCCTGAAAATAAAAAAATAGGGAGCGAGAAAAATATCAACGCTAAACGAACCACAAAAGTTTGTGCCACGTAATTGGCAGCCTGCCAATAATCCTTATAGCGGTCAGACAATCCGTGAATCCACTTCTGAATAGCGTCCATGCTACCCATCGATACCTTGGATATGGGTGTTCCGGTACTTAGCGTAGTTAACCATGATTGTTGTGCTATCCAGTTTACCGCTGTCGCTGTCGCGCTAATGACTTGGCCTTTGATAACCAGTGATTCGTTCTTCAATGACTGATTCAGATAGCGCTGATCCATAGCGAGTACGGTTTTAGCGTGATTCGAACCTTGTTCTGCCCAAAACCGGTTGATGCCAATCCACTCGATGATAATTGAAAGCAATAAACTAATGATCAACCATGCAGCTAATTGCACTGTAGCCGATAATAATTTGCCGATTAAGCCCGGTTCTTTTCTTCTGGGTACGGGGGTTTGTTGCTGTTTTGGCATGGGCAGGCTTATCCCTTTCGATCATTAACTATCAGCCATTAACTACCGGCGATGATAGCTCGGCCAATCCATCACCGAGCTGTAGTTCTGCCGCATTTGACACAACATGCTGCCCAAATCATCGGGCAGTTCCTGATCATCAACTTTGGAGGGCATGGGGATACGGATTTTCCACAGCTCGCTGCCTCTGAGTAATACAAAGGCCTGGCCTTTGGGCAGTGCAACAATATCAGCCGGTGAGATCATCGGCACTCGGCTGACGCTGATACGATCTTCATTGTTCGAGGTAAAACCAAAGCTACCATTGGCCTCGGTGCCATCAATCACACCGGACACTGCCATAATTTCACTGACACTGACTTCGGGTAATTGCTTGGTAAACATTTCACAGGTCGAAATTTCTTTCACGCCCATAATAATCATGGTGCCGATATTGCCCGCGATCTGCCCCGCTTTCGCTTCACTGCCGAGTTCGGCAATGGGGTCACTCCAGGTTTGGGTATAAAGATTCAGTTCATATCCCGCACCACCGCTTTTATTAATCAGGGTTTTAAATTGCGGCCCAATTAAATCGGAAAATTCATCCCCGTGAATCACCACAGTGGGGGCTTTTTGTTTTTTGGACGGCTGACCATTCGCCCCTTCTTTGCCAATCCCGTGTTTGTAAATATGGCCTGCTAGGCTGGTTAAATCACTGAACATGGAGGCACCCACCGCACTGGCCACTTCCGCATCGGTCAACGCATCCAGGCCGACATAAACCACGGCTTCTGTACGAATAGCCTCCGCCCATTCCAGTTGTGGTCGGGAATCTTCCGTATCATGAACATCAGGGGCTAAAATTGCGTTGATTTTACCGGTGGTGAGTTTTTCTAAAAACGGCTTGGCGGCAATGGTGATCTTCTGAAAATATTCACGGTCGTAGCGAAACACCGAGACAAGCCCTTCCAATATTTGATCTAACTCGCCCAGAGTTTTCAGGTATCTCACCAAGGCAATGGCATCGGGGTCTTTGCCCTGTTCGGCGCGGGGCAGTGATTTAACATTCATGGCATCACGCACCGCCTCTAACTCACCCTCCCAGTCTTCACTGCCATGCTCGTTTAACCAGTGCCTTCCATACTGGATCAACAAGGGATCAATATCACTCAGATAGCGGCGAATTTTGGGGAAGTCAGGTTTAATGTCCAGTGCATCCAAGGCGACAGAAATAATATTGACAAACAGCCAGATAAATTCCTTAAAAGCCGCTGCATCCCCCTCTGACGGTAATTGACTGGCAATACGGCTAGCGACCTCAGTAATACGGGAAAATGAACCAATAGCGTTGTAGCGGGCGCTTAGTTCTGGGTAGCCCAAGTGAAAGACAATCAGTTTGCGGCCTGCTCGTTGAGTTTCGATATAAATACGCTTTAAATAATCCGCATCGCCTTTAGGGTCGAGCACGATCACGCAGTTATTACCCCGTCGGATATCTTGGGTGGTTAGAATTTCCGCCAACCGTGTTTTACCGTGGCGGGTACGGGCAACCACCACCATATGCCCTACCCGATCACTCAGCGGCATTACCGCATTGGTTTCCGCCCCGATCCCGACACCGTGTATCACGGCATCGCCCCCCACCGCCGGTGGTGGACGAACGGGATTCAGGGCGGAATCTGTCGCCGTCCATTGCATTAACTTTTTTAGACCCAGAGTATGCTCCCAATCCAATTCCTTACGGCGTATCCACTGCGACAAGGCACTCACTTGCAGGTAACGCTCAGCCCGTTTATCACGCGCTGCATACAGCCGTTCCGTGTGGGTTTGATTCCATCGAAAACCACGACCTAAAAATAGTACCGATTGACTGATGGGTATTTTAGTCGCCGATAACACATAACGGGGCGTACGTTTAAGATGGCGCTGATAGCGTAATACTCGCCACGCCTGACAGCCTCGCCATAACCCCAAACCACTCAGACAAGCGGCGCTGAACAGCGCAACGGTGGGTGTCATCATCATGATGTGTGGTGCTTTCAATACCACTCCAGCAGAACACAGTGCCACCGCTGCCGAAGCCAGCTCGACCGGAGGCCGTAACAGCACCTCAACTTCGTAGCGATCCGTCATTGCTCCCACCCCTGATTGGACAACAGTATGGGGTAATGTGTTAAGCCCAACCCAGCCGCAAAACCCTCTGCCGAGGCAGGCACTAAACGTAAGCCTTGAGCGAGAATAAGCATTGCTTCAATATCCTTTTTGTCCTTAGCCTGAATCAATAAACCAACCGCACCTAATTCCATCAATTGCTCACGCCTTTCGATTAACCATTTTTTTGAGCGCGAATCAGAACCCACTAGAAAGAGTGGCTGTTGCAAATAACGTAATGCTTTGGGGCTGGCCGTTACTACCCCCGGCGACAGGGAAGGTGTTGTGATTGGCAAAACATAGGCCGATAATTTTTGTTTGTTTAAGAGGACGGATTGGCGCGATTGTTTAGTGTTTTCCTGCTCAAACCGTTGGGGTAAATACCCGCTGATGGGTTGGGTATTACCCGAATCATAAATAACGGTTAAGGCTTCGCTGACAGGAATAATCGTCAGTAACATGGCAATTATGAATAGTTGATTTAATAAACCCTGGCTTACGTTTTTCATCAAAACGCCACCGTCCAATTTTTCCTGACTTTGGCGCGATAGTGCTTGGCGCTTTCAAGGGATTGTGGGTCTTGTCCCGGGTCGTGATACCGCCCTACCGCAATCCACCAATCCTGTGTGTTTTCAAATTGCTCCCGCAAAATGGCGGCGCCTGCTTTTAAGTTTTGTAACGGTATCAGGGCTTGTTCTGCATCCGTGAACCGCTGCTGCTGCCAACGCCAACTGATTTGCATTAGTCCAATGTCAATAGAGCGTTGTTGTTGAATGGCTTGATGGATATGCCGTAACGCTTCGCTTTTCGACTGACAATAAACGCTACGCCCTTCAATATTTAATGCCCAGGGCCAAGGCAATGCTGATGCGTCATACCGCCGACCACTTTCAGTTAAGGCAACTGCATAAAGAATATCAACCGGCACCTGATAGGCTTTCGCCACAACATGGTAGGCAACAGGTAGTGATTCCAATGCCGCTGCGTTAACGGGTTGCATGACAACTAATCCGGCCAGGCATTGATAAAGACAGTAAGATTTCATAAACCTTAATCCTCCGTTTTTAGTTGGAAAAACTGCTGATTGCGCTTTAAAAAAACAGGAACCGTTACATGATTGACGTTTGAGGAGCGGCTCTTCAAACGATGGTATAAACCTTCATCACGGTTTAGCGTCAGTGTTTGTTTATTTAGCCATTCGGTTTGTATACCCTGTTCTTTTGCCCACCCGCTTACCGTTGCATCATCCTTGGCATCGCGTACATAAATGTCGACACCGCTGTTTTTTAATCCTGACAATAGGCTCATCAACCGGCGAATGGTGGCAAAACACTCCTTGCAAGAATCAGCGACAAACACCAGCAAACGATCACCCTCAACAAAGCGCCGTTGCGCTAAATTTTTAGCCTCCTTGAAAGCAGATTTTTGTTGTTGGTGTGCGTAGTAAGGAGCCAAAAGTCGTTGGTCCAATAGATCCGCATTGGGGTATAAACGATTAAAGGCCGCACGGTAGGCTGTTTGGAAACGCAGCACTCGCTCGGTGAGTTCAAATTCCTGCTGTGCGTAACGCTCGGCATAGCGTTGCGACTGTTGTTGGGTGTCAGCGAACATACCCAAGGCCATTAAAGGATCAATCGTAGGGTTCCACTTACCCAATGGCCCACGGATTAAATCGAGGTATCGTTGGTATTCACTACTATCTAAGGCCCAACGTGCTGCGTCCTGTTGAATGATCTGTGTTTGCGAAACTGGCGTTTCTCGCACCGGTGTTTGTGGCGTAGTTTTGGGGTGCTCGGCTGCGTCAGAGTAGCTGACACGAACCAACGCCACGATCCCAATTAACAAAACAACAATACTGAGCCATGGATTGAATCTCTTCATGGCGTTACCTTTGTCTCAAGCCATAAACGGTGGTGTTCATCCACGAATCGACTGGCCGCACTCATAGATAAAACGGCAGAGTCGTGGGGTATGAGATTCAACATCACACCTTTTTTTAGGGCATTCATGTTGTTGAGAAAAGCATTGGGATTGGCCTGAAATACTTGCACCATGCGTTGATCCAATGTCATCCCCTTCAGGCCAGCTACCGTGACAATGCTGCTGAGACTTTCCCCTTTATTTACCGGCCCATAGTGGCTCACTGTTTGATTTTTCTGTGTCCAATTTCTTGCGGCTTGTTCAATCTCTTCCTCGGTAACATACTGCTGATAGCCTTTTCTCAAGGCATAGGAAACCGTTCGAGTGACCGGATTAATCGTCACCTCAAAACTTTCGCCTCCTAGCAGATTAAGCGCATCAAGGAGTGTGACCGGATCAAGTGTTCGGTGAGGGTCAGGCAACGCCAGCGACAATAAAAGCGCTTGCTCAGGTAATGCCTCCTCCGTGTTGAGCAATCGCAAACCGTAGGGGTGAAGTACATACTCTAAAGCCGCGCCTATGGTCTCTATAGATTCGGGAATATGAACTGAGAGGACGGATTCCAGTAAATTGAGCTGTGCTGGCGTTGCGCCCACCTGCACCGATACATAGCGGCTTTCTGGTATCACCGAGCTGATTTCCTCTGCCAGTGAGAGTGATGAGACACCCAACACCATCAGCGTGGTTAGGGTTAATGGTTTTCGTTTCATGTTGTTCGCCCACCCAATCAATAATCAGAATCGATAGGCTAACGGAACCCGGTTGGCTTATGGGGTAACAATGGTTCGGACGACAAAGACCGTTAAGTGATAGTTTTTTTAAAAAAAATAACACAGGCCTAACCGGAGTCAGGCCTGTGTTGGGGGTTACTGGGCAAAAGCCAGTTGATGTAAAGGTTGTAGTCGAATAGCCGATAGTGGCTCCCAGTGCTTAAGTACCACGAGGGTTTCCCATCGTACGCTTGTTACACCTATCATCGACGTGTCTGTCAACTGAGCTTGCAGCTTGAGTAATAATGCTCTGATGCTATAACTCTCCGAGATCGTACCTTCGGCATGAACCCGGAGCGTTTGGCCTTCGAGCGAAATATCCATATAACCCGTATCAACAAACTCTGTTTCTTTTAGCATATTCAAAACAGAACCTAGTACGATTTTATCGGCATCCGCTTTCAGCTTGACTGCACCGCGCATTTCCAAGAACTCCATAGTCTTTCTCCTCATGATTAAAAAAGAGAAAGATGTCGCAGCGGGAAATCATTTCTCCCGTTGGGGTGGTAGCAACCAATAACACTCAGATGATGGTCTGGTGCGGTATAGGTCGTACCGTTCAAATGACAGGCTGTGACCTGTCGGGTGCTATTGAAACTGCAATAGCCACAGTGTATTTTTACACTCCGCGTGTGTTCATTACCGCCCTAAATACACCACAGTAATTTGTTCGCGCTCGTGGCCCAGCTCCTGCGATATGGCAAAGCGAGCCGCCCTGTCATTAAGGCGCTCGTTTTCTTCCAGCTCTTTATGGCTTGGCTCACCGCAGGCCTGTGCAGGCCAGCCGGTCAATTCTTGATAGCGTTCCTGGGCATAGCGATGACGCAAGCCGTGCAATTTGGATAAACCCGACGCATCGGTTAATTTTTCGTACAGCCGAAGTTGTTGCACATACATCAAGTGCGAGGGAATCAACGAACCTTTGCCTGCAAGGAGGTGCGCACGTTTCACAAGTTCACGTTGCTCATCCGTTCTAATCGGAATATCGCGCGCTTTGCCCCCTTTACACCAGCTTGATTTAAGATGGATATAACTGCCTTTATCCGCGTAGTCCGGTCTGAATTTAATCGCCTCTTCACGGCGAAGGCCAAACGATTTTTGTAATTCAAGGCTGGTTTTAATATGTGGATCAGTGATTTTTTCTAACAGCTCACTATGAAGATCACGGGCTTTTGAGGTGTTGGTCACAAACACTCGTTCGGCAATACCGTAGTAAGCGTTATCTTTAGCAACCACATTTTGTTTACCGATTTTTTCAGCCCACCAGCGCAATATAGATAGCCTGTTTTTTTATCGTACCCGATGACAGCCCTTCTTCCAGATAGTGCGCGACCAGCGCATCAATATGCTTGGGTTTTAGTGATTTGGCTTCCATACGACGATAGCCCAACTTAAATAATTGGTTAGCCATCGCTTTTAATAATAGTTGGCGGTCAGCCTGGGTGTTGTGGCTTCCATCGGGATTGCGTGTACACAAATTTTTAAACTGATAGTTAAGATCCTTCATTGCCGCGCCCTCTTATTGATAGGGCTTATTTCAGCAATGTGTCGGCCTTTCCGCTACGAAAAATGGTACAAGCATGGAGGAACATTATCGGGGGATATTTATAATAAACGCAGCATATTTTTTTACTTTTCCTCATATGAAAATCAGATTAGCTGGAAATCTAACGGCCAATATTAAGTCAATAAATAAACGCTTAGTCACTCGGTAGAAACGATAATACAAAAGGAGATTTCAGCCAACTTTGTCCGGCGTCTTATTTATCACCGACCGGTCTACACAGTCACCGGTATTTGGTGCGTCTGGTTATACCAGACAGGCGACCGGTCAGACCGGTCGTATTTACCTATCCGCATACTCCGCAACTTTATGTTTTTATAATGGTTTTATCGGAATAATGGAAATTCATTCCTCAAAAGCTGTTGGCCTCTGTTGTGGTGTCTCTCTCTGCATTAAGGTCAGGTTTCTTTAATGTTTCGGATGATTGAATGACCGTTTAGCACAGTCACTAGCTTTTTACTCACTGGTTTAACCGGTGGATTTACCGGTCAGAATAGTCGCATGAGCTGAGAAACATAATGGTGTTGATACGTTTGGTTAGTGTTAATGACTGTCTATTGGCTTTAACCAATAGAGAGATAAGCGATAGTGCTGCTTATCGAACGTCACGGGACACCACCCCCATAAAACCTGAGTAACGGCACAACCATCAAAACCCACCGAAAGGTGTAATCCTGATTCGTTTTAACGCCTCAGACGTGTTGCTGCTATTTGATTGCCAAGCAACCCTCCTCTGTTAATGAATGAACCTTATACCACTGTATAAGTGCGTTTATGGCTGTGAACCCGCCGGGGTGCTATTGAGTCTGCAATAGCTACAGTAGGTAGGGCGAGTATTTCATCATTCGTGTGAATAATCTTGCCTAACGGGTACATCACTGCAGGAAAGTTTATGTAGGCCAGTGTCGGCAAGGTT
>Ga0065722_100643_pt1 | contig 13973 bp, 10 predicted proteins | sample BansetMetagenome_FD_59109 | JGI IMG/M metagenome (GOLD analysis project Ga0065722, IMG submission 59109) | Bankia setacea gill microbial communities from Puget Sound, Washington, USA - Caecum Enriched | ecosystem: Host-associated > Mollusca > Digestive system > Ceca | place: United States... | reverse complement strand
CCATTACCGACACAAGTATCGAGCCAAGTTCCTGCGCCAACACCAACGCCAACGCCAACGCCAACGCCAACGCCAACGCCAACAGAGCCGACCGTTGTACCGTCTGAACAACCCTCTAGTGAGCCATCGTTGGAACCGTCTACACAGCCGACGCTTGAGCCAACGCCTGAACCAACACTCGAACCAAGCCCAACACCAGAAGCTTCTCAAGCGCGAAAGGTGAACTCGATGGGGATGGGGCTAAGTGCCATTTCCTATTATTCCACTGAAAATCCCTTTATCGACTACATGAAACAGGCACAAGCTTGGCGGGATCGGGATACTGAGATGAATGATTTTGATCTGGATGACCAAGGTTGGGTTCGTTCTTTACAGCCGGGGCAGGCGGCGGGCACTGTATTTTTGAGTACCAGCAACGAAAGTCTTATGTATCGCAAGTTTGTGGTTCTTTATGACGGCGACGGCACGATTGAATACGACTGGTCGGCAGCCAAAATCACTGCCGAGTCGTCACCCGGCCGCGATGTAATTTCGACGGGTACGGGCTCGCATCTGCTGAAAATCACTGCGGTGAATCCCGATAATTACCTGCGTAATATTCGTATCATTCCAGAGCTGTATTTGTCGGCCTATCAAGCCGGTGCAATCTTTAACCCAGACTGGATCAATTTAGTTTCGCCATTTCGAGCAGTGCGCTTTATGGACTGGATGCAAACCAATCACTCTAGTCAGAGCACGTGGCAAAATCGGCCGAAGTTAGCCGATCGCAGTTGGGCGATTAAGGGCGTTCCTTTAGAGGCTATGCTCGCACTGGCTAACCAAATAAATGCCGACCCTTGGTTTAATATTCCACACTTAGCAGATGAAAATTACATAACCGCTTTTGCTACTTTGATTAAACAGCAGTTGAATACGCAGCTTTATGTTTATGTCGAGCACAGCAATGAAGTATGGAACCGTGGTTTTGAACAGTGGCAGGCGGCGGAGAATCAAGCGCAGGCCTTGTGGGGCGACGTCGACTACGGCTACATGCAATGGCATGGAATGCGCACCGCACAGATATGCGATATTTTTAAAACATCTGTGTTTAGCGGTGATTCGAATCGGGTTAAGTGTGTGCTTGGAGTGCAAACCGCGTGGCGAGATACGGCGAGCGCCGCACTTGATTGCCCTGCGTGGGTTGCTCAGGATAATAAACCCTGCTTCCAACACCAGTTCGATTACATCGGTATTACCAGTTATTTTGATGGTGGTTTAAATGGACCGAGGTTGGAGACCGATACCGCACATATCAATATCATAAAATCTTTTTTGAGTGAGCCGGATGGCGGCCTAAATAAAGCATTTGAACAATTAGAGACTGGCCAGCATATTAAATCTATTAGTAAGTTTTCCGATTTTAATGGTGTGGCGAATGATACACGGAGTCGTTTGGCTAATTGGCTGGAGCTTGCAAACGAACGTGGACTAGCCGGTGTTGTTGCCTACGAGGGTGGCCAACATATTACCTCGAACGGACTCGCGTTACAGAACGATGACGCAACTATCCAATTTCACACCGGCATTAATCGCGACCCGCGCATTGGCGAAGTGTATGCGGATTTATTAGAAAGCTGGAAGCTAGGTGGTGGGTTGCTGCATATGCATTACACCGATGTTGCAAGCTATTCCAAATACGGCAGTTGGGGCGCATTGGAAAACCTTAATCAAACCGATTCTTATAAGTGGCAGGTGCTAACAGACTTTAATTTAAATACCCCCTGTTGGTGGAGTAACTGCTCGCAATAAGCGTTACTCCTCCATTAGGGGGAGTGGATCTCGGCTTTTAAGCCCNTATTTACGGTTTAGTGTTGTATGGCACCGAAACCGATTCACCTGAATAGCGAATCGTTACACTAATATTTTCATCGAAATTGGCAGCTGCAGATGTCTCGCCAGTGATCCAACGCAGATTAATCGTTCGCGTTTTTTCCATTTCGGGGAATGAGCCCACGCGCGCGCCGATATGAAGTGTTTTATCGGCTTCGCTATAGCTAAATGGAATTCTCGACCACTCGCCGTGCTCGTAGTCATAGCTGCGGCCGTCATCTTCATAGAGTTCAAATTTCCCGTCGGCACCGGTATAGATGGTAAGTGTAAGTGCGGCGTTTTGAATCTGGTCCGTGTATTGCACTTCTGGCGCGGTTGGAATAATGGCTCCAGCCGGAACGAACAGGGGCATTTTTGTCAGTGGCGCTTGTGCGTTAATGTCTTGCCCGCCGCTATATTTTTTGCCGGTGTAAAAATCGTACCAAGCGGTGTTGCTAGGTAGATATACGGTTCGACTTGTCGCACCCATTTCGCTGATTGGGCTAACGAGAAATGATGGCCCAAACATATATTGGTCGTTAATCGTACCGGCGGTTTTGTCGTTCGGAAAATCCAATGCTAAGCCACGCATAAGCGTACCGTCTTTGTGGTACATATCACCTGCCTGAGAATAGATATAGGGCAGTAGCCGGTAGCGCAGTTTGGTGTACCACACTAAACTCTTGTATACCGCTGAGTCTTCGGCGGCAATATTGTATATTTCACGGTAGGGGTTTTGGCCGTGAGAGCGGTATAGCGGAGCAAAAGCACCGAACTGATACCAGCGTAAATTTAGTTCCTGCCACTCGGCGAGTTCCGCAGGGTTAAGCTCATCGTAACTGCCAACAACCTTGCCGTTGTAATAACGATACCTATCTTCGGGAGTAAAGCCACCGATATCGAATGTCCAGTTGGGCATACCGGCAAGGCCAGTACCAATACCGGCTGCGATTTGTTCTTTTAAATCACTCCAACGGCTTACCGTGTCGCCGCTCCAAATGGCTGATGCAGTACGTTGAATGCCTCCAAAACCAGAACGAGTCAGAATAAATACACGAGTATCTGGTGCAGACTTTCTATCACCTTGGTATACGGCTTCCGCATGTGGAAGCGCATAGGCATTAAATACATCGGCTCCGTTGCCTAGGTAGTTAGGAGTCATAAGTTGTTTGCGCTTTTTCCAGCTAAGGTTGGAATGAATATCGGGTTCTACCGCATCCAGCCACCAAGCATCAAAGCCAAATTTGTTAATTTTGGTGTCCAGTTGTTGCCAAAACATCTCTCTCGCCGCTGGGTTAAAGGCGTCGTAGAAAGCGTTCAAATAGCCGCTACCTATCCAGTCGAGATTGTTCTCTTCGATGTTTTTGTTAAACATAAAGCCGTTTGCGTTTAAAGCTTTATAGTTGTCGGTGGTGGGGTAGAACTTCGGCCAGACCGAAATCATTATTTGTGCATTTAAATCGTGTACTTCATCCACCATGGCTTGTGGGTCGGGGAAATAGTCCGCATCAAAATCATGGCTGCCCCAAGCATCCTGTGGCCAGTAGGACCAGTCTAGGACGATATTGTCTATGGGGATTTTACGTTTGCGATATTCTTTTAAGGCCGATAATAGCTCGTCTTGTGATTTGTAGCGCTCACGACTTTGCCAAAATCCATAAGCCCAGCGTGGCAGTAAAACCGCTTTTCCAGTGAGTTTACGATAGCCGCTGATAACCTCGTCTTTATTATTGCCGGCGACAAAAAAGTAATCGATATTTTTGGCCGTGTCGGATGCGAAAGAGGTTAAGCCCTGTTCCGCTCCAGGGCTGATCTGGTTGTATTCAAAGGGCTCTTGATGCAGCAGTCGAAAATAGCCGCCCTGTGGCTGCCAAGAAATTTTGATCGATTTTTTCTCACCCTTGTTCAGAGCTACTTTGGTTTTGTGATACCACGGGTTCCAATTCATACGCCAGCGATCTTGCTTTAACTCGCCGTCAACAAAAAGTTTCGCGTAACCGCTGGAGTACATTAGAAGTTCGTGTTCGCCCGCTTTATCGGTTTCAATTTGCCCTTCCCATTCAATGCGAAGATCTTGTGCGTTTGCCACTTCGGCTGGGAACTCTACCTCGCGGTTCGAGCCCTGCTTTAAAAATTGATAGTTCAGCTGTTGCTCTGTTCGGCTTAATAGCAGCTTGTTGCCATCGTAGTAGCGCGCGGTGATGCCGCCAGCATTACCGCTTGTATCGTAAAGCTTTAGGTTCTTGTTTATGTCAGCGGGTGTTGCTGGGTTGCCAAAGCGGGTGTCGGAATTGTTATTCCATAAAACGCCATAATTTTTTGACGAGACTAAGTAGGGAATAGTGATAATTAAATTGTAGGTGGTCATATAGACATTTTCATTGGCCAGATTAACTTGACCATTTTGATGTTGTCCTAAACCGTATAACGCCTCATCGCTATCGCGGGTAAATGTTTGTTGAATGGCGACTGAGTCGGCCGCTACAGGATCGGGGTCGGCGGTTACCGGCGAGTATGTCCGCGTCGCTTCCGTTAACAGTGGTTTACCATCGGTATCGAGGAAGCTGATTTGACCGGATTGCAGTGAAACATTGGCACTGATTTTGGCTGTAGATAAGGTCAGCGTGTCGCCTTGTTGTTTTAGTTTGAAGTCGGTTAGTGTTGGCTCCGCTACTACCATCATTTGTGCCGCATCGTTAATTTCGTTAGTGTGAGACGCGGTAACACGAACGATATTGTCGGACATGACGGTTAAGCGTAGGGCTTTAGTTTCACCGGCCGCTGGAGCGATTAATACGCCGTTTTCGAGTGGCGTGAAGCTGCCGCTGGCCGATTGCTCTATTGGGCTGTGTTTGGGCGAGCAAGCGCTAAGCACCGCTGCGAGGGAAAGCCCGCAGACGAATATTTTAGCTAAAGATTTAACAAGCATAATCAAGCCTCGGTTAGATAATTATTGTGGTTATTAGTGGCTAGTGTTTTTCGATAGAGCAATCATATAGTGTTCCTGCCGATTCCCAAAGTCGTTAGGATTTTTCGTAACGCAGGAAAATCTACAATCGTCGAGTAATCTTAGCTGCTGGCCGTTAGCCGCGCGTAATTTCTATGTGGTGTTTTTATATAAAGGGACGAAAACCGGCAATGATTGAACCCTGTGCACGCCGCCAGTTATCATATGCTTAGGATAGCAATATGCCCTAACATCCTTGGGCATCGCAGACTGCTCTTCAGAGCGGATTGTCAGAGCGGATTGTCAGAGCGGATTGTCAGAGCGGATTGCCATGATTAGGCAATCCATATATTCAGATTAAAGATAGGCCCACTATGACAGAGCTGTACGGTGCGATAGAAGCTGGCGGAACAAAATTTGTGTGCGCTGTTGGCAGTAACCCGGAAGATCTAACCGAGGTTAGATTTTCCACCACGTCGCCAAGCGAAACGCTCGCGAGGGCGATTGCATTCTTTGATAGCTATCGAGGCCGGTTAGCGGGTCTGGGTGTGGGTTCCTTTGGCCCCATCGACCTTGATCGCGCTTCGCCTCGCTATGGTTATATAACCTCTACACCTAAGCCTGGTTGGTCCAATACCGATGTTGTCGGTACACTGGCTAATGCCCTGGATATCCCCGTGGCATTTGATACCGATGTTAATGCCGCCGCGCTAGCCGAGGGGCGCTGGGGGGCAGGAGTGGGACTAACCGATTTTATTTATCTCACCATTGGCACGGGGATCGGTGGCGGAGTGATTTGCAATGGCAGGGTGGTACACGGAATGATGCACCCAGAGCTTGGTCACAGCTTTTTGGCGAAACATCCAGAAGATACCTATCGAGGTCGCTGTCCTTTTCATGGTGACGCATGTTTTGAAGGCTTAGCGGCAGGGCCTGCCATCGAAGAACGCTGGCAGAAAGCGGGCATTGATCTTGTTGAGGATCATCCTGCGTGGGCGTTGCAAGCGCACTATGTAGCGCAGGCTTTAGTGAATTTCATTTGCACCTTGTCACCTCAAAAAATCATTTTAGGTGGCGGGGTAATGGAGCAGCAGCATTTGCTTTCTAGGGTAAAAGCTAAAACGCACCAGTTGCTTAATGGCTATATTCAAGCTGAGCCACTATTAAGTGATATAGATTCCTACATCGTTGTACCAGACTTGGGGAATCAGGCTGGGGTTTTAGGTGGCTTTGTTTTAGCTGAAGCCCTGCTGGGTATTGACGAGCGTTAAGCGTTCGCTAATTTTAGTCAGTCGCATACCCTAATCAAAAGTGAGTATAAAGTTATGACCGCAGTAAATTCAGATGTTACCAATAGTACTAGTCAAAAAGTTTTTATAGATCACTATTCAGATATTTTGTGTGTGTGGGCCTATGCGTCGCAAATTCGTATAGATGAGTTGCAAGCCTCTTTTGCGGGTAACCTTAAAGTAACGTTTCATTTCTTTTCGGTATTTGGGGATGTTCCTGGGAAAATGGAAAAGTCTTGGGCGCATCGCGGGGGAGTTGCAGCATACGGCGCTCATGTACAGTCTGTGGCCGAAAAGTTTGAGCATATTAATATCAATGCCGATTGCTGGGTGCGTAATGCGCCGAGTTCATCTTTACCTGCTCATCTTTTTTTAAAGGCAGCACAGTTTGGGGTTGAATCTGGCGCGATAGCAGCGGGCGACTTCTCCCCATTTATGCAGGCTATTCGCCATGCTTTTTTCGTCGATAATCACGATATTTCCCAGCGAAAAATTCTGTGTGAAATAGCCGAAAACTCTGGCTTGCCCGTGCAGTTGCTGTGCGAGTTGGTCGATAAGGGCATAGCCCACAGTGGTATCTGTGCTGATGCTGCCCGCGCAACGGAGCAGAATATTAACTCTAGCCCAACCCTTATGTTTAACGAAGGACGCCAGAAGCTCGCAGGGAATGTTGGCTATCGCATTATTGAAGCGAATGTACGCGAGCTACTGGAAAATCCACCGGGCCAATTATCCTGGTGTTAGTCTCCTTGTCTAATAACCACGGGTATGGATGTCCGGTTAACCGTTGGTCGTAAACGCGTCACTAATATCCCATATTGGCGCGATAGTTTTTGAATAGCCTTTCTTGTCACAATAGCGTCATATAAATCTCATATATCTGTCATTNAGAGAGAATAACGTGTTGTGTAAATGGAGGGTATAACATGCGTTTATTACAAGGCATTCACAACTTTGATCTGATTACCTTTGACTGGTGTTTGCGTCGCAAGCATCGTGAGCTCGCGGTAAAGGTAAGTCGATATGTATCCTTCACCGCCGACGGCCCACTTTACCTCTTGATAGGTCTCGCCTTTATCGTCGCTCAAAATTGGCCACTTCGCAAAGTTGATTGCGCTTGGGTTTGCTGTGGAGCGGTGTTTCTACTTTGTTTTTAAAACGATGTTCAAACGTAATCGTCCGCCAGCGGCGATTCCGGGTTACCAAAGCGAAATAAAACCGTCTGATCAATTTAGTTTCCCTTCTGGTCATACTTCCGCAGCATTTTTCATGACCAGCATTTTAGTATTTGCTTTCCCTGTTCTTGGCTGGCTACTTTACCCATGGGCCTGTTGTGTTGGCGCCGCGCGTGTAACTTTGGGGGTGCACTTCCCTACCGATATTATTGCCGGCGGCCTTATGGGACACACTATAGGCTTGGTTCTAATTAATCATTTGATGCTGGTTTAACGAGATCAGTATAGAGCCTGCGTTTATAGGTTTTTTAGAAGATTTTTAACTGTGTTCTTCATCTCAAAATTGTTTAAATCATACAGGCTGTAAATTAATGAAAGTACTCTATGGTGTTCAAGGAACAGGGAATGGTCATATTAGCCGCGCGCGAGCTATGAGTAAGCAATTGCGTGAATGCGGTATAGAAGTCGATTACCTATTTTCTGGTCGTGAGCGCGAAAAATTCTTTGATATGACTGAGTTTGGCGATTGGCAGTGCTACAAAGGCTTGACCTTTATTCATCAAGCCGGCGACTTGAAAATCTGGCGTACCATGCAAGAAGCGAGTATCACCCAGTTGTACCGTGATATACGTGATTTGGATTTAGAGCCCTACGATTTAGTTATTACAGATTTCGAACCCATTAGTGCTTGGGCCGCAAAGTTAAAAAACAAACCCTGCATCGGCGTTGGCCATCAGTATGCCTTTAGAGCACAATGTGCCGCGTAGAGGTGCAGACTTCGTTAGCCGTAAAATCATGGATCTGTTCGCGCCCGTTAAGCTTGGGCTAGGTTTGCACTGGCACCATTTCGATCAGCCAATTTTGCCTCCCATTGTCGATTTGGACCACGAAGATGTGGAGCAGGATGAAAACAAAATTCTGGTATACCTTGGCTTTGAAGAAAGCGAAGAGGTTATTCAGCTGCTTGAAGGCTTTGATGACTACACCTTTACCTACTACGGCCCGTTTGCACAATACGAAAGTCGTGGTCACATACAGTTAAAACCACTTTCGCGAGACGGCTTTAAATACGATTTAGCGACATGTTCTGGGGTTATCTGTAATGCCGGTTTTGAACTGGCCAGCGAGGCCATTCAGCTAGGTAAAAAAATATTGGTAAAGCCCTTAAAGGGGCAGATGGAACAGTTATCTAACGCGCGTGCCTTAGAGGAATTGCAGCTGGGTATGACCATGCCGAAGCTCGATAAAGCTATTACGCGTAGATGGTTGGATGACTTTACGGGTAAACGTATAAATTATCCGAACGTTGCTCAAGCGATCTCTCAATGGATACTTGAGGAGCGCTGGCAGCAGCCCAATGGCCGCGAGGAGCTGGTCGCGCGTTTATGGAGTGGTGTTGATGCCGCAGCGGTTGTTAAGGGTACTCAAGTGACTAATCACGAGGCCCGAGAGGGGCAATGGCCAGCCGCGGGCTACGCAGCTAAATAAATACAATTTTTTGTTCGCTACAATGTTGGCGTTGCACCAAATAGCGTGTGCAGAATTAACGATAGCCCCACTAATACCGTGATTGCCTCAAAGACTCGCTTAATAAAGGGGTTGCCATATTTCACTGCAATATGCGCCCCCCAATAGCCGCCGACAATCGAACCTAGTAGCAGCATCGGTAGCCAGTCCCACTGCACTTCGGCCAGCATGGCAAGGGTTAGCGCCCCGGTTCCATTCCAAAACAAACCTACCAAAATCATGGTATAGGCGGTTGCGCGTTTATAGTCGAAACCAAACCAGGCAATCAGCCACATGGTGACAAAAAGTCCTGTGCCGGATGTAAGTGAACCATTAAAAAACCCCAATAAAAATAAGCCGAGGCCACCGCCAATATAGCCCCTAATATTTCGCTGTTGCGGCCTATAGTTTTGTCCAAGTTGTTTTTTTAGGTAAGAGTAAATGCCTAGCCCTATGGTGAGAATGCCGAGTGAAATTTTGGCGGTGTATTCGGGAATATCTAAAATTACACGCGCACCCAGTATTACCCCCGGCAAACCGCAGCCTAGCATCAGTAGCGCAAAATTTAACTGCAAGTGTCGCTCTCTACTGTGTTTTAGCGTCGCGCCAGCGCCTAACGCTACAGTTGCAATCTTGTGGGTTGCGAGGGCAATGGAAAAGGGTAACCCCAAAAAAATGAGTGCTGGCAACTGCAGCAACCCAGCGCCGCCACCGGCCATAGCCGAAAGTGCGTTAGCAAAAAGGGCAACGGNTAGAAGAATTANTTGTTCGGCTNTATCAATCATAGATAAAACTAGCGATTAGAATGTGACTCAAGGCNTTGACCCGTTANGTGTATGTGAACAGATATACTCGTGTAACAGTTGCTCCGCTTGCGGTAAAGGTATTGGTGTGAACTTGGATTCAAGCCCGCGAATAAACTTCAGCGTTAAAAACCCATCAAACCATTGGTGAAACTGTTCCCTAAACGCCGGTTNCGAACGGCATTGACGACTAGCATGCTGTAGAAATTTACTGAGGTCTAAATTTGCCGCTATCTCGGCTAAGGCTACCGGCAAGCTTCCCAGTAAGTCTGCATACAAATCGTTAAACTTTTTTTGCTCAGTTTTAGCTTTGCACGAGTCTATTTGAATAAACTGCCAAAATTGTGGAATTAAACTGAGCCACTGTTTTAACAATATAAACAACTGGGGATGATAATAGCAGTAGTCCAGCTCTGGATTCGTCAGTTGCATAATACTTGCGATGGCGGGGCCGGTACCGAACGGTACCCTTTGCGATTGGCGCGCGGCAATATTGACTTGAATATTGCGATTAAAATAGACCGGTGCAATTTTGGCTAATTTGTTGAGAAGATAGAAATCTTCTGCTCCCGCTCGTTTTGGAAAGCCTCGTACCTTTGCGTAACTAGAAATGTTCACGGCGAGCGTGCTACCTAGCGTATAAAAACCATAGGGTGAGCCAGCCCAAGCCAGCCCGTCGCGATAATACTTAATTGCGCGCTGATAGAGTTGTGTAGCCTGCAGGCAGCCGAGTGTCGTTTCGCTAACAGCTATATGCTCGAATTCAAAAACTTGTGCACTGTATTGTTGTGTGCGGTCACTCTTGGCGAGTATTTTTTCGTTTGAGCTAGTCGATGTCGTAGGCGCGATGTTTGTTGGTAACGCAAAATAGTTGTCCGGTAGAAAAGCATCAGCGTCGCTAGAGTAGATCCACGAGCTGGCAAGTTGTCGAGTTTGATTTAGCTTGCAGGCGAGATCACAACCGATTTTTCGCGCTAGGCCTACGCCCTGCTTTGGCGGAATAGGGTGTTGTGAAAATCGATCGACACGTAAAACGGATAGTTGCTGTTGCTGGAATAGCGCTAAGTTGCCGTTGCTCCACTGGGCATCGCCGAATACATCTGCAATTGTATTGGCGAGCTGTAGATTTTGGTCGCTTGAGTCTACTTCGTGCTGGTCGAGTGCTGGCTGGTTTGTTTCGAACGGCGATAGTGGTTGGTTGATAACAACAATCGCTAGAATAGTGTGTTCTATTTGGCTGCTGATTTTCAGTAAGCGCTGTATAAAGTCGAAGCTTTCGTCGCGGGCGGGGATAACTACGCAGTGTTGAAATTGGAAGGCGCTTGGCAGCCCGCCTAACAGTTGCACTTCAGGTTCGGCATATCGCGCGAGATATTGTTCTAGTGGCGCGCACATTGGTTTGAATATATTCCTAGTGCAGGGCTGCAATAATGGGCAGTTCGGCGACGAGTGCAGCCTCGGCGTCTAGTAGTTCATTGAGGCGCTCATCGACAATTGCTGTGGCAAAGTGGTTGCGGGCGAGATCGAAAAATAAATTCTCATGATTGGCTTCAGATTCGGTAATAGCGACGTAGAATTTTTTTAGTTCGCCCTCGGGCAGAGCCGCTGCGATTAGCCCGAAGCGCTCACAGCCACGCGCCTCAATAATGCCACCGATTAATAATCGGTCGAGCATATACAGCTCGCTACCATTGCGCATAAGTTTGCGCAGTTTATTGACATACTCGTCGCGGGTATCGGCACCTAGCTGTATGTTGCGCGCGGTCATAATTTTAACCACTTCGCGAAAATGAATCATTTCCTCGATACTCAAATCAATCATTGCCTTGACGATATCAGGCTTATCTGGGTAGTGAGATACCATCGAAAGCGCCATGCCAGAGGCTTTTTTTTCGGTCGGCCGCATGGTCGATAAGAAAGGCATCAAAGTTACTTAAAACGGTTTCAACCCAAGCTGGGTCTGTGGAATAGCGCAGTTTAAACATAAGTAAGAGGTGAATTCGTTACACGGGGGCGGCAAGTTTGTATAATGCGCCGCTAGAAAGTGGCCAGTATACCAGTGTCAGCCCGATATCTGGGTTTGTATGGCTGAATAACCGTAATTGCAGGAAGATAGCATGATAATCAAACCGAAAGTTCGTGGCTTTATTTGTACCAATGCCCATCCCGCAGGCTGTGCAGCCAATGTACGCGAGCAGATTGACTATGTTAAGTCTCAGCCCGCCATTGTGGGTGGCCCCAAAAATGTGTTGGTAATAGGCGCTTCTACCGGCTACGGCTTGGCCTCACGCATAACGGCAGCCTTTGGTTGTGGCGCTAAAACTTTAGGCTTGTTTTTCGAAAAGCCCGGCACAGAAAAGAAATCGGGTTCGGCGGGTTTCTACAATTCGGCTGCATTCCACAAGGAAGCCGAAGCCGCAGGCTTGTTTGCCAAGAGCATTAACGGCGATGCATTTGCTCACGACGCTAAGCAAAAAGCGATCGATGTGATCAAAGCGGATATGGGTAAAATTGATTTGGTGGTTTACAGCTTGGCATCGCCACGTCGTCAAGACCCTGATAGCGGTGAACTTTATTCGTCGGTATTAAAGCCAATCGGCAAGGGCTATACCGCGAAAAACCTCAATACCGACAGTCTTAAAATTGCTGAAGTCACCGTAGAACCTGCTTCAGAAGAGGAGATCGCCAATACTGTTAAGGTTATGGGCGGCGAAGATTGGGAGTTGTGGATGGCCGCATTAAAAGACGCCGATGTCCTCGCCGAGGGCTGTAAAACTGTGTCCTACACCTATCTTGGTGAAAAACTGACCTGGCCTATTTATGGTCATGCCACTATCGGTAAAGCCAAAGAAGATCTAGATCGTGCCGCTACGGCCATCACCGAGCGGTTGTCTAGCCTCGGCGGCAGCGCCAATGTGGCAGTGTTGAAAGCGCTGGTAACGCAAGCGAGTTCAGCCATTCCTATCATGCCTTTGTATATTTCTATTTTGTACAAGGTAATGAAGCAGGACGGCACCCACGAAGGCTGTATCGAGCAGCTGTACCGCTTGTACACCGAAGGCTTATATACCGACCAGCCACGGTTAGACGACAACAACCGCTTCCGTATGGATAACCTCGAGCTGAGCGCAGAAACACAAGCCAAGGTTGAAGCCATTTGGCCGCAGGTGACTGAAGAAAACCTCTTCGACCTTACCGACTACAAAGGTTATAACTACGANTTCTTGAAGCTGTTTGGTTTTGGTGCGAAGGGCGTTGATTACGACCAAGACAGCGATATGGTTGCCGACTTTCCTTTGCTGTAACGACCACATCAAAGCTATTAACGCAATCGCCTATACAATCTCGGAGGGTAAATGAAATACCGGAAACTCGGCAGTTCCGAGATTGATGTCAGCCTAATCTGTTTGGGCAGCATGACTTGGGGCGAGCAAAACTCAGAAGCGGAAGGTTTTGCGCAAATGGATATGGCTGTAGATTACGGCATCAACTTCTTTGACGTTGCCGAAATGTACCCCGTGCCACCTAAGCCAGAAACCTTTGGTTTTACTGAACAGATTATGGGGAATTGGCTGGCAAAGCGTGGCAACCGCGAGAAGCTCGTTATTGCCACCAAGGTTACCGGTCGCAGTAGTAATAACCTTGGTCTTGGCCATGTGCGCAATGGNGCGCGCTTAAACCGAGAAAACATTTTTGCAGCGGTGGATGATTCCCTAAAGCGTCTGCAGACGGATTATATCGACCTCTATCAAGTGCATTGGCCGGAGCGCCAAACCAACTACTTTGGTCGCCTCGGCTATAACCATGTCGACGACGACAGCTTGCCGATCGAAGAAACATTGGACGCACTCGACGAGCTGGTGAAAAGCGGTAAGGTGCGGGCGATTGGCGTATCTAACGAAAGCGCTTGGGGACTGCACGAATATTTGCGTCTCGCCGAGGCGAAGACGCAAGCGCGTATCATCTCGATTCAAAACCCCTATAACTTGTTAAATCGTAGCTACGAAGTGGGCTGTGCTGAATTTGCGATGCGCGAAGGCATCGGTTTGCTGGCTTACTCTCCGCTGGCGTTTGGTAAGCTCTCGGGTAAATACCTGAACGGCCAGAAGCCGGAAAAAGGCCGCTTAACCCTGTACGAACGTTTTACTCGCTACAGCAAGGTGAATGCCGATGAAGCTACTGCGGCTTATGTAGCCTTAGCGCTTAAACACGGTTTAAACCCAGCACAAATGGCATTGGCTTACGTCAATAGCCGCGACTTTACGGTTGCTAATATTATTGGCGCGACCTCGGTTGAACAGTTAAAAGACAATATTGAAAGCGTTGATCTCGAGTTAAACGACGAGGTAATTCAGGGTATTGAAGGCATTCACGCCCGCTATCCAAATCCTTCACCCTAGGATCT
>Ga0065722_104442_pt1 | contig 14024 bp, 8 predicted proteins | sample BansetMetagenome_FD_59109 | JGI IMG/M metagenome (GOLD analysis project Ga0065722, IMG submission 59109) | Bankia setacea gill microbial communities from Puget Sound, Washington, USA - Caecum Enriched | ecosystem: Host-associated > Mollusca > Digestive system > Ceca | place: United States... | reverse complement strand
GGCAATGGAGGTCCAGCCGGTGGAACCATTGGCACTGCGTTCCCATTGATAAGTAATACCGCCAGAAATACCGTCATCGTCGGTAATGCTGGAGGTGAGAACCTGGTTCTCGGTTTCTGTTCCGGTAAAGGATATGCCCCCAATATCATTAAGGGCGGCGATTTGGCCGGAGGCAAGTGAGATGACATTTTCTGCTGTGCTGAAGTCATCGGTATAGGATGCCGTTGCTCGAACGTATTGATTGGCATCGGTACTTGTGAGTGTGTAGTTAACAGCAGTAGCGCCAGAAATATCAGCCCAGCCTGTGGAGCCGTCGATACTTCGTTGCCACTGATATGTGATAGCCCCTGTTGTTCCGTCTGCGTCGGTAACGGCTGCCGTTAGCTCTTGACCTTCAGTCTCGGTGCCCGTAAATCCAATGCTTCCTAAATCGTTGACGTTGGTAATTGCTGCCGAAACGTTTGAAGTAAGTGTTGAGGTTGTACCCTCATCGTCAGTGTAGGTTACAGAAACACGCAAGTACTTCCCGGCATCAAGATCGTCTATTGAGTAATTATCGCTAGTCTCGCCGACAATATTTGTCCAACCCGCAGAGCCATCGTCACTGCGTTGCCATTGGTAGATGCCAGTAGCGTCCCAGCCATCGGCATCGGTGAGATTAAAGGATATAGACTGGTCTTCTGTTGATGAGCCATTCAGGTCAAGGTTGCCTCCAATATCATCATTGCTAAAGCTAATAGTGAATAGGCCTGTATCTTGAGATGTATCTGTGTCTTCTACAATATAGGTGAAGGACTCTCCGGCGGGCGCATTGCCCGCGACGGTCATTTCATAAATATTGTAACTATCGCCTGTTGTTGGTGCTGTAAATACCAGATATTGAAATTCAGCTGTAGGTGTTATGGCGGCTGATTGATAGTCGGAAGCGCCTCCGCCAGCTAAGCCAGTGAAGGTACCGGTATCAACTTGAATTCCGCTACTGTTGTAGGCCTGCCATTGAAGGGTTTCCGTGGATGACATGCTGCCCGTGGTGAGTTCTACTTGCGCATAGTTGCTCTTTAAATCAACGACGACGGCTTCGCTGTTGCCGCCGGTATTGTCTATGTGATTAACCGAGCCTGATGTTAGCGCTAGACCTGAAGCGGTTTGGGATACGGTGATGTCAGATGCCGCTAACGAGGAGCTATCGATAACACTGCCATTCAGATAGCTTGTGCCGGGTTGATAGCCGTAGAGGTCAAAGTTGGTTTCCCAGTCGTTCTGGGGGTTGACCGTATTAGACGAATAGCTAGTGGTATAGGTGTAGCTGCCGTCTTGATTAATAACCAAAGAGCCATAGTCTGCAGCGATGGTGATATTACCATCGCCATCAAAGCCGCTATACGGCGCACTGTTGTAGGTGATTGAGACTAACTGTCCAGGCCCACCCGCTCCAAAAGTGTCTGCATTTATGGCGCTGCCACCATCACCGGTAAAAAGGTTGCCAGTAACAATTTCGTCGTACCAAACGGTTACTGAGTCATCGACAGCGGTTGCAGCAAGAAGGCCTTGCCAGCCCGTGGCGCTTAAGGCATTGGTTTCAACGAGGCCTGTGTGCCATTCTAGTATCCAGTCCCCGCCTAATGGGGCATAGCCTGTGGTGTTATCACTTGCAGCAACGTCAGTTTGAGTAAGGTCAGCGATAGTGCGAATGAGGGCCATGCCGTCATCATTTGCCGCGAGATTACAACCATAGATGAGAATGTCGGTTTCGTCACTAAAAGCGTCTTGCCAGCTGTTAAGATTTTGTTTGAAATCGTCAATGGAACTGTTGTCTACTTGGGTATTACCTAGCGTGACCCGTCCCTCGTTTCCATGGGAGACAATATGAACGCCCTTAACCCCTGCGTATTGTGCCAGTACGAGTGATATTTGCTCAATGCCATTTTGCTCTGGGTCGAGAACAAAAACCTCAAAGGTGGTGCTTGGGGCGCTTTGCTGTATTTCATCAACTAGGGCTTCATGTTCTGTAATAGCCCCATCAACGAAGATAATTTCGCCGAAGAAGGGTTCGCGCCCATTGGAATAGGCTTCTGGTGAGGTGAGAGCTTCTGAATTAAGCGTGTCAGTATCTTCGACAGTGGGGAGCTGTGCGTTATAGTCCAAGCCTTCAAGGCCAAAAACATCCAGTAAGTTGGTGTTTTGTGCTTGAATATTGAGGTCATCTACCTCAGATACGCCATCATCTAGCAACACGATATCTGCCGTAGCAGAAAACAGTAACCTGTCTTCTAGTGGTTCGGCAACAATCCGACGCCTATTTTTGTTTTTGCTTGAGCGCATAGCTTTTCACCGCGTAACGAAAAGTGAGTGCCGACGTGTGAGCTTGAAGTAGGCAAGCACCGTCGGCGCAATACAACCAAATCCGTTAGTTAGCGCTCCATACTGTTAACCGACACGCCTCACCCTCTACTAGGGGCTTGGTGTCCACTACTGTGCTTGTCGGCTCCTGCTGAGACTTCAATAAATCGCAGCTTGGTTCTCAATAATTTCCACGAAGTTACGAACAAAAAATTCTAAGAATCCCTATCGCCCCCAATTGTTGCGCATATACCAACATTTGACCATGCTTTTGGCTCTGATATAGCAAATAATTATAGGCTTGACTTTTTTATGCTATTTGATGTTTGGCGCGACAACTTGAGGTTTTGTGTGCTCAGTATCGAGTTTGGAGGGCTTATTGGTCTAGCAGCGCGGATTGGCTACGTATATCGGGGAAGCTGACACGGCATTTTTGACCGCTGGGGATGTCCAGCCTTGGGTTGGGTATGGAGAGAGTTACACCGAAAGTGTTACTGGCCGCGTCAATGACTTTATCGACAGTATCGACCTTAGCGCTATATAAGCCTTTGCCTAAGTCCAGCTCGGGTGTGACGATGGCATTCATACCTTCTTTTATTTGTTGGTAAAGTTTTGCTGGAGCGAAAACCTCCACCTTTAGAGGGTCTAGTTGAGCAAGTTGTAGTACCGGCTCGAAATAAATATGTTCACCAGGTTCTTTGTAGCGCTCAACGACTACCCCGTCAATGGGGCTGCTAATCGTTCTGCGTTCCAAATCGGCTAGTGCACGTCTGTACTCCATATCGGCTTGGCGTCTGCGGTCTTTTGCTTGCTGTAGTTGTTGTGCGGCCAATTCATGTTCTGTTTTTGCTTTATCCAGCTCTGCGAACGACGCGGCTTTTTTGGAGTAAAGGTCCTGAACACGTTTTAAATTACGTTGAGAGTATTTGTAAGCTAGTCCTTGTGCGTCAACGTCGCTTTCTAGGTCTGCCTGTAAGCGTCGTAGGTCAACGGTGGCTGTTTCAAGAGTGGCCTCTAGGCGGGCGAGTGTGTCACCTTTACTGACGGTATCGTTCTTGTTAACCAAAATCTCGCTTACCACTCCCTCTGCCGCACTGCTTACCTCAACACGAACGTGAGGCTCTATACGGCAGTTTAGCTCAATAGGCTGGCTCGATAAGGCTTGATGAGCGAAGGACATACACACGAATGTGCTGAATAGTGCGGGTTTTGTCATAGTCTATAGTGGCTTTCTCAACAGGCATTCTCGCTCAAGTATTGCGATCTTTGCTTTTTCTGGCGCGTCTGCGATACCGAAGATCACTCCAATTATAAGCATAGGCCAGCTGAGCACACGACGCCGAAGTTATTATGATTATAGGGGTTGAAACTGGTTTGTATGCTGAGCCCTGATTTGTGCTTTAGACGATAGATTACTCCATACGAGGGTAGTGATACAAATGCCAATCGTTTTTTTTGACGACAATCCAGTCAGTCATAAATCAGTGGCGGCGCAGGGGGTAAGGTTTAGGGGGGTATTCTATCTAACGCTTATAGGAGGGTGTATCGCCAGCCATAATTAATGGCGTAGTCATTTGGTGTGTCAAAATTGCGTTGCTAATTGTAGGGTAGTCAGCCTGCCTGCCGTTCGTCTGCCATGACATTACCTGTTGGGCTATGTGTGAGTTCACTCTATCCGCTTATCGTAAAAGCGCTTCATCTTGTTGGGCAATAGTGAGCATGAGATTTTGTAGTGCTCCAGAAAAGCGTTTGGCAAGCGGTTGAGAGGTATGAATAAAGTTAACGAATACTCGCTGGCCAAAATAATTTTGTTCGCTCGTTAGCGGTATCTCAATGTCTACCAGAAAGATGCGTTCAGCTGCGCGGGTGATATCCGTAGATGAGCCATCGACTACGATTCTCCCCCCTCCTGCAGTGCCTAGCGCTGGACTTGGAAGTGTGTAGGTTCCGCCCGGTACTTGTTGGCTTATAGTGGCGGGTATGAGCTTGCCAGGTAGGCCTGCTACTTGCACTTCAATGCGTAAAGTGTTTTCTCGAACTAATGCTATTTCTTCTTGTGTAAGGGCTACCCGTACACGAGTTGTGTCTTCATTAATAATAAGCCCAATGGTGTCCCCTTCTTTTACGTAGCTACCCACTAACTCATGTTGCTGCAGGTGCTTGAACACCCCATCGATTGGGCTGCGAATAATAAGATGGTTTACTTGATTTTGAAGGAATTCGATTTCAAGATGGATGGTTTCTATGTCTTGTTCAAATAATTGGATTTGCGAGCGATCAAGAGACCAAGCTTGCTGATAGCGTGCAAGGTATTCTTTTAGTGTAGCTTGTTTGCGAAGCAGGTCAGCTGTTATATCAATATTTGAAAGGTACAGTAATGGTTGATTCGAGCTGACGTTTGTACCATCTTGAATGGTTGATTGAATAATTTCACCGGCTGTTAAAGCGCGAATTCTTGAATGTTCGGGTAGCCAAATGATGCCTTCTGAGGCGGTTCTGTGAGGCAGGGGTAAATAAACGAGTATACCTGCGACTATGGCGCTAAGTGCCGTAGAAAAAAAGATGGCTTGCTTGCGGTGTTCTATGAGCTCCTTACTGGCCAATAGGTAAGTTAGGTGTTTTGCAAAAGGTAAGGCTATTTGAAAGATGCTCATCCACACAACGAATACGATGCCCACGGTGGGGAAGTTTTTTGCCACAATTAAGACAATACTTATGAGAATGAACATGCGGTAACAGAATGCTGCAATGCCATAGGACGCTAGCCCAACACCTTCGGCGGTGCTGTTCATGGGGGCGTATATATCTTTTAAACCATAGCCGAAGCGTTTGACAAAGTAACGCAGTTGCAATGATGCGCGTGCGGCCATATTGGGCTGGTCGATGGCGTCACACAGTATATGGTATCCATCAAAGCGCATTAATGGATTCCCATTAAAAAAAAGTGTCGATATGCTTCCAATTAAGATGACATTGAACAAGATGCTTCGCAGTAAGCCTTGCTCCATGGGGAGCCAAATAATAAGTGCGAGAGCCGCAATGAATAATTCCACCGCCATGCCTGCGGCGCTAACCATTAGACGCTGACGTTTCCGAGCGAAGCCTGTGGCAGAGGTTGCATCTACATACGGAAATGGCGTGCCCAGTATCATGACCACACCAAACTCATGAACGTTACCGCCCCAGACGGTGGTAAATAAGCCGTGGCCTAGTTCATGTAGTACTTTTAATAGGGGGTAAGTCAACCAGAGTAGTAGTAAATTTGTGGGCGATAGTACGTCGGTGAGTTGTGTAGCCGAAATTTCTGGCCAATGGCTTGCTGCAAGAAATAGCGCGTATAAAACAGTAAACAACCATATTAGGCCCATCACCGGGGAGGCTAGTAATGTTGCGATGGGCCGTAACCACTGCAATAGTCGATCTGGGTTGAGTAGCGGGATCTTCCAAGCATAGGGGCTCTTAATAAGTTGATGCCAGAACTGTTGTTTTGTTTTCTGTTTACGTTCAAAAATACTCGCTGTTTGCGGTGGGAAATCACAAACCAGTAAATCGGCAACGTAAAGGTATTGAAGCAGTTCAATTAGATCTTCCCGGGTTGGTATGTCATCTAGGGTTTGCTTAAGGCTCGATTGCGCTGCGCTTGCTACGATTTGTTCGAGGTTATTGCGCCCGTTCATAAAACCTAATAGTTGATAGGCCAGTGCATTAAAACGATGGAATTTTCCATTCGCCTTGTCCTCGAGAACGTACCATAGCTCATCATTGTAGTGCCTAGGTTGAATATGGGTATGGCGAGGCAGTGAAGGCGTGAGTTTTGCCAGCTTCTGCCAAATCAAGGCATTGGGAGAGGGGAGGGTTTGCGTCATGTTGGTGCGATCATTGGCTACACCCATAAACTGAGACGCAGCCAATACCAGAGGTCATGAAACCAGATCCAGCCGAGTGTTTTTCGGTTGATATATATTTTAGCTGAACCACTCATGCCGGGGCGTAAAGTGCTCGGTGGTGAGATGAGTTCAGCATCTACGCGAAAGAAATTGCGCCCGTTTCTCACTTCGCTTAAAGGCGTAATACGAAATACTTCAATATCAATGCTTTCGCTGGGTAAGCTTTTTAGCTTGAGTGTCCCTTTTTGTTTTTCTTGAAGGAAGTTTACGTTGCGTTCATCAACAAAGAGCGATACACGGTATTCAGCGCTATCCGCAATCTCAAATAAAACATCTCCTTGCTTTACGGGTGCTCCTACTGTTTGGCTAATATCATCTGAAACAATAATGCCTGAAATGGGAGAGGCGAGTTGCACGCGTTTAAGTTTCTGTTCTATTAAGCGAAGCTCAATCGTGCTTTGTTCGACTTGGGCATTAAGAATGGCGGCTTGTGCGCGATTGCCGTTTGCTAGGGCGTTGTCATATTCCAAGCGATATTGTTGCAGTTGACTGGAGAGTTTGCGGCGCTCAAGGTTGAGTTCATCGTCTTTCAGTTTGGCGAGAATTTGATATTGTTCAACTATATCTCCAGGCTCAGCATAGATGGCGCCTAAGAACCCATCGTAGGGGGATACCAGCAAGTGCTTGTTGGTGCTCTCTATTGCAGCGGTATTGCTAACGTAAAAGTTTGAAGGGATAAATAAGGCGACGAAGAAAATGGCGGCACAGGTAAAAAATAATGTTTCAAGCGGGTGTTTTGCGCCGAATACCCGAGCTGCTCCGTTTAGAGCCTTTCTTTTTAATGTTGCCCTCAAGCTGGAGACACTATCACGTTTCAGTTGAATAATAGTCGCTAGAGATTTTTCGCATTTCTCAATAAATTTTTGAGTGTCTTCGTTCAGCGAAAGAGTCTTGGCGTTTTCAACGGTGAGCGCTCCTACGATCTGGCCTTCCGTTCTTAGAACAAAGCTATGGCAAGTTTTTAGTTGGTGACTGTCCAAAAGACGTTGGTGATGTAGTTGTGCTGGGGCCGGTTGCTCGTTGGCCTTTAAGGTGTTTCCTAGAGGAGGGGCGTGTTGGTTCAAATCTTCTAGCGTTGTGGAGGGGCTGGCGCTTGAGTGTAGTACGTGAATATCTTGACGTTGCGTAATCGCTTCTTGCATGGCATCTTGAATCGTCTGCATTGGTAGCGTGCGTGGGTCGAAGTTAGCGGCGAATGATACAGCGGCGAGCTCTAAATGTTTGCCGTTAACGAGGCCAAGACTTACGCGATCTAGGTTGAAATGAGAGGCAAGAAAGTTAACGATCGAAATGGATGTTTCTTCGATACTGTTTTCTTTGAGTGCTGAATTGAGTAAGTTTAGGGTTTGAGCCGGGTTGTTATTGCTTTCCGGTGTATTCAAACTACTGGCTACTTTATTTTGCGTCAGTGCGCCTTCAATGTAGGTATCGTACTCGTAAAGAATAAATTGTAGCCAAACTAGCCCCCAATCCAATAGCTTTACCACGGCTCTCATGGTGCTGCTGTCGTGACGACTGAGTTGAACGACGATGGCGCCCCAAAATTCACCTTTTATTTTAACAGGAAAACCTAGATATACCTCTCCGTTACCCTGCTTGGAAAGCTGTATTCGTTGTTTGCTAATAACATTTCTGGCGGTGTTTACAGCGATATTGTCAGTTGCCGCTGTGTCTGGCCATAATGCCTGTACCGCCGGACTTTTTGCCTCGACATGTTGAACTAACAAGCCGAGTGAGCAGTCGTGAATCATCTGGCACTGCAGTTTTAACCAATGTTTGAGTAACGGTTTTAGGGCATGCATTGATTAAGTTAAAAACCTTTGCAGCACGCAGGTTTAGGTGCTTGGTTAGCGTCAGTTGGTGATGTAATCATAGCTGTTTTCTATACTTGCAGTAACCATAAGCTTTGAAGCGGCCGCTATACCTAGCTCGCTATAGGCTCAGAGCCCAAGATGGCTTCAACAACTTGTACTTTGCCCTGCCGAACAATTTCTATGTTGACTTTGTCTCCAGGGCGTGACTCGCCAATTTCTTGTTGGCCCCAGCGCCCGTCTCCCACCATTTGATTGTTAATTCGCGTTATCACATCGCCTGGACGCAGCCCGGCGGTGTGAGCGGGTCCGTTGCTGTAAACGTGTGTAATGAGAACACCATTGGTCGTTTGGAGGTTAAAAGATTGCGCAAGCTGTGGTGACAGTGATTGAGCCTCGACGCCGAGCCAGCCTCGAACAACGCGGCCAAATTCAACAATGTCATTAAGGGTTTGAATGGCCGTATCCACTGGTATGGCGAAGCCTATACCGGCAGCGTAGCCTGATTGATCTAAGTTGGCGGTATTAATACCCAGTAAATTGCCGTGGGCATCAATAAGCGCCCCTCCGGAATTGCCTGGATTAATGGCTGCATCCGTTTGGATGAAATTTTCGTAGGCGGCAATGTTGAAGCCCCTGCGCCGGGTGGCACTTACAATACCTTGAGTAACGGTTTGCCCCATACCAAAGGCATTGCCAATGGCGAGAACAACGTCGCCTACCATCACCGCATCGGGTGAGCCAATGGGTATTGGGTTTAGTTTATCTAACTCTATTTTAAGCACCGCCAAATCACTTTTGCTATTAACACCTTTGAGTTCAGCCCTAGCTTCTCGACCGTCAGCCAGTGCAACGACTATCTCATCAACACCATTTATGACGTGATTATTGGTGAGAATATAGCCTTCTTTGCTGACGATAACGCCCGAGCCGCGGGCGGACTGCATGCGTTTTTGGCGTGGAATATCGGAGTTGTTGAAGTAGTGTCGAAACACGGGGTCATCATATAAGGGGTGGCGGCGACTGTTGACTTGCTTCAATGTGTAGATATTTACAACCGCTGGTGCGGCTCTTGCCACGGCTCGCGCGTATGAAATAGGGCCTTGCCAAGCGTCATCGACGGCAGGGGATAATGCATTGAGTGCACTATTGCTTGAGGCTGGTGCATCTATACTATCGTGCAAGTGGGGGAAAAATATTTGGATCACAAGCGCAGCGAGAAGACCGATGACAATTGGCCAGCGAATGTAAGCAATTATTGTGTACAGCCTTTCCATCCTGCCCTTCCTATAGTTTTTATTTGCGGCAATTAGATCTGATGGGGGCGCTGGCTGATTGCCACGCATTAACAACATTGTTCATTGGGTTCTGCAATATCTGTATGTTGCTGGCTGGCGAACAATGACTGCCGCCAGCCTAACGATGGACGGGTTTTATTTTTCGTGGTACCGCAATGTTCAGCGACGGCACCCTTTAGCATCTACCGCCTTGTGGTGTCTGTGCTGCTGCGATTGTTAATTGCCAGTCTTAGATCGGCTCAAGTCTTCAGTTGCCACTTCATCGTTCACAGGGTCATCGTTTAGGCCGTATTCTTCGCTAAGCGTGCCCGTTTGGCCTGGGGTTTTAGGGGCCCAATCTCTTGGGGGCTCTGCGTGAATCTCATTGATTGCGTCGCTGACCTCCAAGCCCAAATTGCTATCTCCGGCGGCCAAAATCTTTTTGCTGATTTCTGAGTTGGTTAGATGGATAGCCCCCTTGGCGAGGTGTTCATGCACATCGCGATAGCTTTGGGTGAGATTGTTAACAAGCTTAGAGGTGTCGGCAAAATGTTGCGCAACATCTTGTTGGTATTGGTTTAACTCTTGTCGAGTCAGCTGAAGGCTTTGTTCGAGTTCTTTTTGGTGTTCTGGGGGGAGAAGTGTACGGCTAATGATGGCCCCCAGAAGGCCTCCCACGCAAAACACGATTGCGCTTACCATGATGAGAATTTCAAGCGAAAACAAGGCTTACCTCCAGTGAATTGGCTCTACCTTAATAGTAGCAGCTGCCGCGTATGAGTGATCAATACCCATATTACCGTTATTCGATTAGTAAACAACAGGCGTTTAGCTAAAAATAGACGTTCATTTTGGGTTCTTTTTAGGCTGAATCATACACCAGAATGGTGAACAGAGCCTGAAAAGTGTTCGCGGGTCGTTGGATTGTATGACGGCTGGCCGTATAGCGCTAAAAACGACCGCGAATCTACTAATACTGAGGTAAATTTGTGCTATCCACATACGGGCATTACTGAGGCCATAAATTACTGTAAAGTGGCTGATTGATATCCGTGGGTACCGGCGAATAAGTTTTATGTTCGGTGCGGGATAATTAAGCGTCAGCCGAATGTGTATACCCTTAGCGGTTGGTGTATAAAAGTACTTTTCCATAATAATAGTTGGTAGGCCAGAGCGAGAGAGCGGGCCTTTCAAGCTTTATAAACCTACAGCCGCCTTTGAACATGTCAGTAACTCCGTATAGTCGATATCAGCAAGACCTTTCTAGCAGTGGTTTTCTCGCAGATGATGCCCAGCTAACAGCCATAACCCATTTGCAAGATCTTTATGAGCAGTTGATTGCTAGTCACCAGAGTAATCTTTGGCTTGAGTGTCAGCACAGCGCACCCCGACGTGCTTTTTCTCGCGTAACTCGAATATTGGGTATAAGACGGAGCCTAATAGAGGTGCGTGGTGTGTATTTTTGGGGGGGCGTTGGTCGGGGTAAGACATACTTGATGGACCTGTTTTATGAGAGCCTCCCTTTCAAGCAAAAAATGCGCACGCACTTCCACCGTTTTATGCGACGTGTGCATCAGGAATTGGCATCTCTGAATGAGCAGCCTGATCCTCTGGATGTGGTGGCGGAGCGCCTCGCGTGTGAGGCGCGAGTGATTTGTTTCGATGAGTTTTTTGTAGTGGATATTACGGATGCGATGATTTTGGCGACCTTGCTGAAAAACTTGTTTGAGCGTGGTGTTGTTTTGGTCGCTACGTCTAATATTGCGCCGGCTGGCCTCTATGAAAACGGATTGCAGCGGGTTCGATTTCTACCGGCAATTGGGTTATTAGAACACTTCACTCACGTGGTTAATGTTGATGGAGGAGTCGATTATCGTCTGCGCACACTAGAGCAGGCAGCTCTCTATTACCTTTCGGGCGATGGCACTGTCCCAAAGCTCGAGCGCTGTTTTTTTCGACTGATACCAGGGCAAGCCAAGGTGCAGGAGGGTGGCAACCTCGAAATCGAAGGGCGTCCAATTGCGGTGGTTCGTGTTGCGGATGATATTGTATGGTTCGATTTTGACGCGGTGTGCAATGGTCCTCGCTCTCAAAATGATTATATTGAGCTGGCGCGTGAATACCATGCTGTTATTGTGGAAAACATTCCATTTTTGGGGGGGCAGAATGATGATCAGGCACGTCGATTTATTTATTTGGTCGATGAGTTCTACGATAGGGGGGTCAAGCTTATTATTTCTGCGGCAGCACCCATTCACAAGCTTTACCAAGAGGGGCGCTTAGCCTTCGAGTTTCAGCGCACCATTAGCCGTGTACAGGAAATGCAAAGCCAAGAGTATTTGTCTCGCCCGCATAAAGCGTAAGGTTTCTGGGGTGAGGGTTAATTGGCTTTGATCCAGCTTTGCTGGAATTGCCTAACAATTTTGATGTTTTCCTCTTCCTCCAGCATCGTGTGGGTGAGGTAAATAATCGGCGTATCTTTGCGTAGCGTTAAATTTTTGGCTTGGGGAAAGTGAAGGTCAAATAACGTTGGAATAGCTCCGCTGGTAAATCCCTTGTTGATTCCATACTGATATCGTTGCCATATTGAGTTATTCGCTTTGCCGACCACTATCTGCACTGGTAGTGGATAGTAAATATAGAAGCTATTGGTGATGGTTAAGCTGGTTTGGGTTTGCGATATATCAGCCATTGCGTCGTCTACCTCTAGAACGCTTAAGGGTAGAAAGTCAAATCGCCCATTTTTTAGCATGGGAACTAAGTTGCTGTAATGCTCAGCGCTGATGACGTTAATACCTGATTGTCGATAGATCTCCACTTCGGTCCAGTAAGCGCCTTGGCCTGCACTCAGTTTTTGTAGGTCCTCTAAACGGTCGATACCAGAAAAACGGTTGGTATCTTGTTTGCGGATGATGCTGCGCCGAAGACCCATTAGGTTTTGGAGGTAGGGGCGTGTAAAGATGTCAATCTCATTCTGTTTTCGAAAATGTGGTGAGAGATCTGTATTCACCAAAGAATGCCATTCGCCTCTTTTCAGTCCTAGAACGGCTCTTTGTGGTGACATTGCTCGACGTTCTTCGATTAACACATAAGGGCCGTAGGCCTCAACGGAGAGATCTAGGACGAGCTTGATAAGGGCGTCATAATAACGGATGAAGGTTTTGCTGCCAGAGTTTTTGACATGACGAATCTCTTCGACGTGAGTCTTTTTGCTGGCTTCTGCGCTGATTGAAACATGGGAGTGTGGTGTGGCGATTAGCATAAGCCACAATGGAGCCCAGATTTGCACCTGACGGTAGCGTTTAAGCGATGTGTCGAGACGGCGTGAGCATCCCATGTTAAACATGTTAAAACCCTTCATGCAGTAAAAGCTTCTTGGCAGTGAAATACCGATCATTTAGTTATAACCCCTGTGCACCTTGCACTCATTGACTAAACTTCCTGAAGTGCGAGGTTATTTGCATGGGGTTTGAGAAGAGGCAAGTCGCGAACATTTTGCGGAAATCTTGCTGCTCTTGTCTGTTGAGTGTAGCCATTGGATCTGCGGTGTGCTGGGTGTGGCGGTAAAGCAATTGATAATCGTATGAAAGCTCGTTGCTTTTCTTTAAATTCATCCGTTTGGCTCGTGTTGTGTGTGGCTTTTTGCGGAAGCGTGACGGAGGCTTCAAGTTCAGCACAAAAAAATGGTGAGCCTCTACCTCTAGAGGTTAAGCATGCTATTAGTGGCTGGAGCCCAGATATGAAGGCGTATCAGAAGGGCTTGATGCATGCTGTTTTAAGTGCGTCAGAGCCTAAATATGGCCCGTATTACTTGAGATTCTCTGACCGAGAGGTAACCTCTGATCGTTTAATGCTGGCAACAGAGCGAGGGGAGGTTCACACGGGCTTGGGAACGGTTTGGGGAATTAAGGCGAATCGGAGTGGTGCAGTTGACCTTTATAGTTACCCCTATCTAAACTCGCTGCTGGGACTGAGAAAGGTAATTGTTCGGCGAGAGGACCTTCCTAAGTTTGATAAAATCACCAGCATTAGTGATCTTGACGCTTTGCGGGTTGGGCAGGGGGCTGGCTGGCCTGATAGCAATATATATCGGGGTTACGGGCTTCAAGTGGTTGAGTCAGAGGCGTATATGAGCTTGTTCCCCATGCTTGCAAAAGGACGCTTTGATTACTTGCCTATGAGTGTCATCGAGATTGATGGGGCTCTTGAAGAGGTGAGCAATCAGTACCCGAGCTTAGTTGTTGCTCCCAATCTCTACATTTTCTACCCCATTCCGTTATATCTTAGTGTTAGTCGGCAGCGGCCCGAGATATCCCAGCGCATTGATTACGGCCTGCAGAGACTGTTTGGTGGCGATGCTCCAATTGTGGATGAGCTACTAAAGCAGTATTTCCCTCAGTTGGAAAACCATCGGTTGGCGGCAAGTAGTCAGTTGCTAGTGTTCGATAACCCTTACTTGGAGCCAAAGCAAAATCGGCATATCCAGGCGTATTTTAAGCAGCACTATACCGGTACCCGCCTTACCAGCGCGCCACCGGGAGCCACGCTGAAACCTGAAGCAGCGCCCTCTCAGTAGCCAGAAAGGTTAGTAGGCTTAACTGCTTGAATATTGTTCGTTCTTTCTGTAGAATCCGCGCTCCTTTTGCTAG
>Ga0065722_100099_pt1 | contig 14043 bp, 12 predicted proteins | sample BansetMetagenome_FD_59109 | JGI IMG/M metagenome (GOLD analysis project Ga0065722, IMG submission 59109) | Bankia setacea gill microbial communities from Puget Sound, Washington, USA - Caecum Enriched | ecosystem: Host-associated > Mollusca > Digestive system > Ceca | place: United States... | reverse complement strand
TGATTTAAAAGGTAAAAATGCTGTTTCTGTTGTGTGTTACCTAATGTTACGAATATACGTTTTTACGTCATGCTAATGAGTGGTTTCAATGAGCTTACAGTGTGAATGATTTGCAGAGGCGTTTGCCTTTGAGGTAGCCAAGTCGCGGTTTCGTTTAACTTCAGCGATGGATTACCTCACCCTCTACAGCTTTAACGTCGGCGTAGCACGGCATACAATTTGTAAAATACGGGGGATTAAACTTTTCTACACGCCGCGATAAAAGTCTGACGGCATCGATATGAGTGAAATTGTTAAGAGTCAAAGCCCGCAGACATAACAAAAGCCCTCTAACGGACAGCATTGCGAACAGCTTGCTCTGATAACAGTAAGGATGAAGACACGTGCTTAAATCAGCTATTGATGTGGCTCCAATAATATTCAAAAAAGAGACAATGTGATTACTATGAAAATATGCAACATCTGGTTGGCTATTGCGATTGTGTTTGCGCCCCTAGCTTGGGGCGATAGTGCGGTAACGGAGCAGGGCCAAGCCCAAAGCCCAAGCCTACCAGCCTATCTCGTTGGAGGGCTTTGCCGACGGTATTCGCCATTGGAAAAAGTTNCATGACAAATTCGAATACCCGCGTTGTGATGTAAGCAATATCACCTGTATTGGCGACAACATTCTTCTTTATCAGCGTATTAACGGTGGCTGGCCGGAAAACGAGGAGCCCACTCGTTTGTTAAGTGACGCGGAAAAATCTGAGCTTCTGGCAGAGAGAAGTGCCACCGATACTTCACTGGACAACCGTAATATTTTTACCCAAATCACCTATTTAGCCGAAGTGTATCGGCAAACGAATGATGCTAAGTATCGCGACGCGGCAGAGCGTGGGCTTGAATTCATTTTGCAGTATCAATACAGCAATGGCGGTTGGCCTCATTCGCCTCCAAGAATAGATAAGTACTATGGATACATAACCTTGGCCGATGAGGTAATGCCTGGTGTGTTGACTCTGTTGCGCCAGGTCAGTGAGCGGCGCCAGCCATTTCAATTTGTGAGTAAAGATTTACTAAAACGCTGCTCAGAAGCGCTGCATAAGGGCGACCGCCTAGTATTGGATTTACAAGTGAAGCAGAATGGTAAGCTTACGGGTTGGGCTGGCCAATACCACCCACAAACGCTAGCCCCTATTGGAGCACGTTCGTTTGAACTACCGGGTTTAGTGAGCCTAGAGTCAGTTGGTGTGCTTCACTATTTAATGAGCATAGAGGCTCCCTCGGCTGAAGTTGTGCAGGCCGTGGAAGCGGCGGTGGACTGGCTGGAGGCTTCAAAGCTTTCTGGCTTTCGGGTTGATAAGGTGGCGGCCGAAAAGGAGCGCTTTAAATATCATTCCAGCGATTGGGATAGGGTTGTGGTAAACGATAAAAACGCACCNCCCATTTGGGCACGTTTTTATGAGCTGGATACCAATAGGCCTTTTTATGGCGAACCGCGACGGAGGCAAGGTTTTTCGCTTGTCGGATGTTGCCCGAGAGCGCCGTACCGGATACGGTTGGTACGGTTACTGGCCGCAGGTGTTATTAGAAAAAGATTACCCTGAATGGAAGAAAAGGTTATAACACGGTACTTCCTNTATAGGGTATTTGAATAAACCCAAGGCATAGGTATCAGTAAAATACNGNGAATGAGCTGGGCGCTCTTTTGTTTGAGGAGCGTTTGTTGTTTTCTAGCTGTGCCTNCCAGAACGTTGACGGGTGTGCAGCCTGCCAGCGTTTAACTGTCTGTGACTCATCATTCCTCTTAGTTACCCGGCCATCGCGTATCGACGAACTCTCCTGTCGTTTGTTTCATTGCTGACAGTTATAGCAGTTAAAATGTATGGCTTCTATGCATGTTAAGGCCTAACTAAAGGTTGATGTGAAAAAAATAATTGCCACTTAAGTGCTGTTCGGATATCGTGTCTAACCATCAAAACGTTAACTGATTCTCATTTCTTGGGGCGTCTGCGTTTGATGCATCTGTGTATGGCTAATTTAATTCACCCACTCAGTAGAAGGATTCAAGATGTTTTTAAACCCTTATCGCGCGTTAGTCGCGGCGCTTGCAATTGGATCTCTGGCCGCCTGTGGTGGCGGTTCAAGCTCCGATGGTGGAAGTACAAACCCCAATCCCACGGCTGAACCAACGGCTGAGCCCACCGCTGCTCCTACCGCGCTTACCGGTCGCTTCCTTGATAGCGCGGTAGGCAATATCGGTTACGTAACGGAAACCCATATAGGCACTACCAATACGGCCGGTGAGTTTTCCTACGAAGCAGGGGAAACTGTAACCTTTGAAATTGGTGGGTTGGCATTGCCAACCACTGATGCGGGCGCCATTATTACCCCGCTGGATATCGCCGGTACCGATGACACGGCGAATAACGTAGTGGTGAATATTATTCGCTTGCTGCAAACCATGGACACAGACGGTGACCCCAGCAATGGTATTATGCTTTCTGACACGGCAGCCAGTATTACCACGCAGCTTGATTTTGATGTTCCTGTTGAAGATTTTGCCAGCACCTCCGATCTACTNGAAGTAATCTCGGCGGGTGGTCAGGATGTTGTGCCCAGCAGTTTAGTGGATGCAGACGCGGCCATTGCTCACCTTGCGAGCACTTTAGAAGAAGTGGCTGCCACCACTACCCTTGCGGGTGTATGGCGTTTGTCTAGTAGACCGGATGTTTTTGTTGGTGGCAGTGATGCAGGTATTGTTGCTGTGTTGACTAACGGTGACTACTACTTTATTGAAGTAAACGAAATTAACGATGGCGACGATTGGGAGTATGGTGCTTACAGCTACACAAACGGTATGCTCAACTTTAATTCTATACTCGATTTAAATGGTGCCATCGGGCCTGCCGGGGCTGAGCTGGATATTACCTTAGATGGCGACACCTTCTTTTTCGAAACTGACGATGATAGAGAATCTGGTAATTACACGTTCTCTCGTCTCGACACCGAACCCGACGATATTGTTGGTACTTGGACNTTCAGTGGCGACTTAAGATGCAAAAATACTGTTTGTGTTTGCTGCCGATGGCACTTACATGGCGGTGCAACCTTATGAAGAAGATGATGATACCGGCTTTGAGTGGGGAACTTACAGTGTGAGTGAGGGAATAGTGACGGTCGCGATTCAAAAAGACATCGGCGCTTCGCTATTGGCAGATGAATCTAATACGGCAACTTTTGAAGCCAGTGTAGATGGCAATGTAATGACGGTGAATATTGATGACGAGACTGTATTTTTACAGCGCATCTAATCATTGAATAATTTATTGACCTAAAAGACAATAAGCGGGCGAGTAATCGCCCGTTTTTTTGTTCGAAGGTATGGTTTATTTTCCAGACTTTAATTCGTAGCCAAAAAAATAAAGTTGTTTTGATCAAGTTTATTGATGAGAGGTAGCTGTTTTGGTAGTCAAGCTGGAACCGCCTGTCAATTCATCTGATTCGTGAGTGCAGTAACCACAATGGGTTCCGTATTCCTGCTTCTTCCATAAATGATGGTTAGCGCTTGAGGGCATGAGTTAGCCGCCCTTTCACGGCTAAAAACTAATTTCGGCGATCGCCTGTTGTTCGTCGACATGGAAAGTGAATTGCCAGTTTTGTCGATCAGTAATCTTTTTCACCAGCGTGAGACCAAGACCAAAACTGCCGGTGGCCAGTGCTTCCGCGGCATCTTTATGGTTGGGCGATTCGGAGCAGTAGCAGGGATTGGAGTTGGTGATCCGCAGGCTCTTGGGCCCGGTGGCAACAATATCAATGCGGCCCGAGGAGCTGTGTTGAAAGGCGTTGCGCACTAAGTTATCGAGTACAATGTGAGCAAGTGATGATTCAATTTCAAGGGTGTCGAGCGTTTCAAGTTGGGTGTTGACCTCTACAGATTTACCGTCGTTGAGGCTTTCGTTTTCGGCGATAATTTCATCCATTAAAGCTCGAAGGTTAGTTTGCTGTTTACCCGGTGCTGAATAGTTTTCTACTGCAAGCCAGAGAATTGCTTCCGTTACGGATTTCATGGTGTCGCCAGCGCGGCGAATACGCTGTAAAAGGCGATCAATATCGTTATGGCCCACTTTGCGTTTGTGCTCGAGCACATCCATNGCGTTGCGAATAATGGCGATGGGTGTGCGAAGTTCGTGGCTGGCGTTGCGNAGAAACTGTCTTTCACGTTCGTTGTAGTGNTGGATTCGCTGCAGAGCGTTGTACAGGCTTTCGGCCATCTGGCCAATTTCATCGGTCTGAATATCGGCGGGTAATTGTTTTGGGGGGGTGTGATTGGTCGAGGTCGTCGATCCATCGTGACAGGCTGGTGATATGGGTGAGAGAGCGTGCGATTGTGGTTTTGAATACCAGCAGCATGGCAATAACAAGAATGCCACCCACCACGGCTAGTAGCTTAAANTTACGCCAAACTTTTGCCGCTACGGCATCGGTAACGGTTATGTTGTAAAAAATAAAGAGACGTTTGTTGGCGTCGCGTAATGGGGTTATGAGTAGATGGAAGTGCGATTCGGTACCGTTGTTTTTGTGGAAACGATACAGTAGGCCTTCTTCGTCTGCAGACCAGTGCCGCCACTTTCGATGTGGGTACCACTGTAAAATTTCATCCGGCACACTATCTTCTCCGATATAACCGCTCAGACTTTGTGTGTTCGGTAACGGTGTGTTCGGGTCTTTGGCAAATGCCTGTTTGAACAGGTGTGCTTCCTGCCAGACAATACCGTGGGTGGCGTCAGCCAACCCCCACTCATACAGCATGGCAAGCATGGTGGTGTAGAAGGACACTAGCAGGATCGAAAAGATAAGAACTATCTTGCCAATCCGGGCTCGTAGTGAGCACGACGGGCTAGCTATTGTCACGAAGTGCAACTCCAACGCCACGCAAGGTGTGAATCAATGGGTTTGCGAACGGCTTATCGACCAGCTTGCGCAGAGTGTACAGGTGTGATTTTAAGGCTTCTGAATCGGGCGGGCTGTCTTTCCATAAAACACTTTCTAGCTCATAGCGCGATAAAACCCTTGGGCTGGACTGAATAAGGGCAACCAAAAGTTTCCAGCAGGCGGGAGACAGGTCGATGGGTTGTTCGCTACGAGTAGCCTGGTGGTTGTCGAGATTGACTTCGAGGTCGGCCACTTTTAGGGTTGAACCGTTGCTGGTTTTACGCTTGGTAATGGCACGAACGCGGGCCGACAGTTCTGGGAGATCGAAGGGTTTTACCAGGTAGTCGTCTGCACCGGCCTCGAACCCCGCAAGCTTGTCGTCGAGCGTGTCACGAGCAGTAAGCATGATAACCGGCGCATTGTTACCGTGCTCGCGTAGGGTTTTACACAGGCTAAGGCCGTCTAGGCCGGGCATCATAATGTCTAGGATCATGGCGTCATAGGTGTTGTCGCGGCATAGCTCTAGGGCGTGGTCGCCACGCTCGGCGTAGTCGCAATCAAAGCCTTCCATTTCTAGATAATCAAGTACACTGCCCGCAAGGTCGCGGTTGTCTTCAACAAGTAACACGATCATGATTTCTTCCTCTAATTGGGCATTATAAGCTAGGGGTGGAAGGCGTGTTTACCTGAAATTGACGTGTATTTGAAATTGACATCTAAGCAGGGAACCGCTNGTTGTTTTTACTTGATGAGAGGTTCCCTAAACAGGNTGNCANGCTTAGTGATTCCAAGGCATGCGTGCCAGTAAAAAGGCCAATCCACAACGGTTGGTTACACCGGCAAATACNAGCCCTGCACCGACAAACCCTGAAAGCAGTAGAAAGTTGGGGTTAAGGGTAGCACCGAGTAAAACGCCTGCAAGAATNGCTATTCCCGCTGCGATACGTACCTGTCGCTCAAGAGGAATNCTACGGNCTTTCCCTTTNAGNACGTTTCCACCGGCCGCTTTAATGGCGTTTACGCCCCCCTCAATAATCACCCATTCAATACCGGGCTGCGGGCCCANCTGGCGCACGGTGGCGTCCGCGCGCATGCCGCTCTGGCACAGTAAAAACAGACGATTATCGGTTTTATCGGCTCGGTTTGTGAACGCGTGGGCAACGGTTTCCGTATTGGCTTGTTGAAATGGTAGGCAAATACAGTCGGCAATACGCTCTTGCTCAATCTCTGCACTTGTACGCAGATCGATAACAGATATTGGTGAAGACGANGTNGAGCCGCGGAGGTTTTCAAACTCCGCAGCGGAAATACGGGATGTGCTCATGGATCTCTCTATTTGGAAGACGTTATTGTTCNGGGCAGTATATGGATTTCAACGTTGTTATTATTTTTACCGCTTTGTCGCCCGCCAGACGGTAATAGACGGTCTGGCCTTCTTTGCGGGTTGTCACCAGGCCTGCGTCGCGTAAACGAGCCAAGTGTTGGGACAGCGCAGATTGACTGAGTGGCACCAATTGATTTAACTCGCCAACACACAGCTCACTATCCCCCAGCGAGCAGCACACCATCAGCCTGCTTTCGTTTCCGAGCTCTTTCAATAGGCTGGCTGCGTCTCGTGCATGTTCGCTCAATGCTTCGTGAGCTTCCGTCAAGTTGCATTCCCTCTTGTGTTGATTAAATACTGAACTGCTGTAAATTTGCGCGATTGTATATGAGTGGCCACTAACGAAGCAAGTGACATTATTGATACTGCTCAGCGCTTAAAGAATGCCACCATTTGGTCTAGCTGGTGAGCCTGATCGGCGAGATTTTCGCTGGTGGCTGAGGCTTCCTCTACCAGTGCGGCATTTTGTTGAGTCATTTGGTCCATATGCGCAATAGCCGTGTTTACCTGCTCAATTCCGCTGGTCTGCTCTCGGGCGCTATTGAATATTTGTTGCATCATACTGCCAACACGCTCAATTTCTTCTACAATACGGTGCAACGTTTTACCAGAACTGTCTACCAGCTCGGCGCCGTCGAGTACCTTGGTTACCGAATCTTGAATAAGCGCTTTAATTTCCTTAGCGGCTGATGCTGAGCGTTGTGCAAGATTGCGTACTTCTCCGGCGACTACCGCAAACCCTCGCCCTTGTTCGCCAGCCCTTGCGGCTTCGACAGCAGCGTTGAGTGCTAGTAAGTTGGTTTGAAAAGCAATTTCGTCGATTACACCGATAATATTGGCAATTTTTGTACTGGCTTGAGAAATTTCATTCATTGCAACAGCGGTCGCCTGTACCGAAGTATTACCTTNGCGGGCGATAGTNATAGAGCTACTGGCGAGATCATTGGCTTTGTTTGCATTTTCTTCGCTTTGTTTTACGATCGTGATCATTTCTTCCATGCTTGAGGCCGTTTCCTCTAGCGATGATGCTTGCTCCTCGGTGCGCTGACTTAGGTCGGTGTTACCCTCAGAAATTTCGTTTGCGCCTTTTGCAATACTGGCTGATGCACTGGAAATGTTTTCGAGAACTTCGCGTAGCTTTTCCACGGTTGTATTGGCGTCAAGTTTTAACTTGCCAAATTCCCCCTGGTATTCGCGTTCAATTTGTTGCGACAGATCACCGTTGGCCAGTGCCGAGAATATCCGCATGATGTCGGTTAGGGCAATTTGCGTTGTGTCCATGAGCCGATTTAGGCCGTTACATACGCTCAGGAAAAACCCGGATTTACCGTCGGCGTTTAAGCTGCGAGAAAAATCTCCGGCTGGCTGCTAAATTAATAATGCGGTCGATATCCCGTTCAATGGCAACTTCAGCGGTTCGGTCCAGCCACTCAACCACGGTGCCTATTCGTTCACTACGGTTATTGATGATAGGGTTGGCAGTAAGCGTAAACGTACGTGCACCGGCTTTCACTTCGCTCTGGTAGCTTGTCTTCAAATTGTCTAAAAGGGAGCGCTGGTGAGCAGGATTTTTATGGAACATATCCATGTTATTGCCCATTAAAGTATCGGCGTTAAAGTTACCGAGAAAATCGCGCAAATCCTCTTCGGCTTCTTTCATCATACCGCTGAGGGCATCGTTGGTGTAGATAATGTTGAATTCGGCATCGGCAATCATTGTGCTGGTAGAGGAGTTGTCGAGAGCTTGGCGAATACGAGAGTTTTCATCGGCGATACGCCGTTCTTCATTTTCTTTTGCGAGTTTTTCAGTGATGTTCTCCCATTCCACTACCGCACCCAAGTATTCGCCATTTTCATCGCGAATAGGTGTAGCCGACAAATTAAAGTTTAGTTCGGCAATAACCAATTGTGCCTTATAGTTGCCATGTAATTCCTGTAGTAGCTTGCGTTGGTGTTGTGGGTTTTTGTGGAATATATCGATGTTAGTGCCCATTAGCTCTGCAGCATTAAATGCAGGAATCTGCTTGCGAATTTCGCTTTCGGCTTCGCTCATTACCGTGTCTGCGGAATCGTTTAGATAGATGATGTTGAAATCTGTATCCGCAATCATCACACCTGTAGCGCATACATCTAAAGCTTGTTTGATAATAAGCGTTTGCCGAGCTTGTGCTTTGGCTTCGGCAGCCGAGGTCTCGGCAGCTAGAGCATTTTTTTCGGCAATTCTTTGTTGTTTTATTTGTTCCTCATTGGCGGTGCTCACTTGGCGGACAGCAGCGTTTACTCCGTGGGTTAAGGTACCTAGTTGTCCGGTGTAATGCTCTGCAACGGTTTCTTCGAAATTTCCCTTACCTAATTCTTCTAGTACACTATTGGTTCCGGTAATAGAGGATGAAAGGTTGGTCAGCAGAGAGTTAAAGGCACGGCTGGTATCGCCGATTTCATCTGTATATTTATTCTGTAGAACAAGTTGGAAATTACCTTCGCGCTCTACGCGCTGAATGGTATTACCCAGCTGTAGAATAGGCATGCTGATCATCTTGCTTACATAAAAAGCAAATGCAGCAATAACAACGGCAGAAAGCAGGGCAAGTATGGCCATTGTCCATTTTAACGCGGTGACTCCAGCAAAGGCTTCGCTGACGCCTATTTCGGCTATCACTACCCAGGAAAAATCGCCGAGGTCAATTTTGCTGAAAGAAGAGAGCGCTGGGTTGTTGTTGTAATCTTGAATAATTTGGCTGCCGGATTTACCCTGTAAGGCTTGTTCTACTGAAAATGTTTCCACCTTGCCTTTTTCTGGATGACGGAATGATGCAATAACGGAGTGATTGATGGGGTCTAGGTAAGAGTCTGAGCGCATCAGCGAATCTTCTCCCACCAAATAGCTTTCTCCGGTTTTCCCCATTCCGGACCTTTCAGCCATAATGTTGTTGATGGGTTCCAGCGGTATTTGCAAAATAAGCACGGCCATTAGTTTGTTGTTAGCCATAATCGGTGTGGCGATAAAGCTCGCTGGAGCTTCGTAGGAAGGGGTGTAGGAGGCGAAATCTTTAAGTACAGCTTGACCCGGTTCAAGTGTAAGGGCCGCCTTAAAAGTGTTTCCGAAGCTTGTGTTTGCATAGGGTCCGTCTAGCAGTGAAGAACCATAGTCAAGCTCTTTGAAAACCGAGTAAACGATATCGCCAGTAATAGCATCGACGATAAAAAAATCGTAGAAGCCGAACTCGTGCTGAAATTGACTAAAGCTGGCGTGGTATTTTTTGTGAACCCGATGGTATACGCTGCGGCCTTCGGCTCCATTGAGTTTATTTTTTTCCCCTAATGCATGGGGGTTTTGAGTAATATACAGGGCTTGCATAACAACTGCTTCGTCATCCAGAGCGTTAAGCAGTGCTTGAGTGTCTGGTGCGCGACCATCGTTTTCGGATTGGTATTGTTCTGAAAAATCTTGGCTATAGTACTGGCTTAGATCTTCGCGCATAGCGGCAATATCTTCTGTGGAATAGTCTTCGGAAGATATAACGCGTTTAAATGTTCGGCTAAAGGCGCCAGCGGCATTTATTACCATAGGCGTGTCAGCCATGGTGATAATTTGGCTGTGAACGTGCTTAAAGTAACGTTCAACGGCAGCCGCTTTGATATTTTTTACGGCGTCGAGTTGATCAAAGGCTTGCTGTTCGAGTTGTTTGGTAGAGACTACCGATGAAATGACCGATATGATAATCATCGGAAGCAAGCCAACAAGCAGTAATACCATAACCAGTTTTCTGGCTAGGGTCAGGTTCATAAACCAAGTGTTCATCTTTTGATCCTTTCCTTGATGACGTGCTCAAACTAAACGAAGGTATTTGGCAGGTAATGGCGGTGGCGCCTAATTACTCAAAAGTAATATAAATTTATGGTCTTATCTCTAAAATAATAGATGATGATTTGAAGGTATCTAGAACTATCCGTTATAGGATGGTTAGGTATCATTGATTTGTTAAAGGTTGCGGCGGTCATAGGGGGCTTTAAACTACGATTACTGGGTCTCGCTCAATGAGAAGGCCGAAAGCCACGAATAGCGGTGTCCTAAAGTGGAGAAGAGCAATGAGTAGGAAAAAGTTACGCTGGGGAATTCTAAGTACGGCCAAAATAGCCCGAGAGAAGCTGATCCCGGCCATCAATGCTTCTAGTATGAACGAGGTTGTTGCTGTAGCGTCTCGTACAGAAGAGCAGGCTACTGCGTTCGCAGCGGAACATGGGTTGCCGCTAGCCTTTGCTGATTATCAACATCTTTTGGTATCGAAGGATGTCGATGTTATCTACAACCCCTTACCTAATCACCTCCATATTCCCTGGACAATTAAGGCGATTGAGGCGGGTAAACATGTGTTGTGTGAAAAGCCCATCGGCTTAAATGTTGAAGATACGCAGAAGCTGATGAATGTGGTCGGTCNGCACCCCAGTATTAAAGTGATGGAGGCTTTTATGTACCGCTTTCATCCTCAATGGCCGNTGGCTCGTGACCTTATCATCGACGGCAAAATCGGCAAAATCAACAGTATTGATACGGTATTTACTTACTTTAATCGCGACCCCAAAAATGTACGTAATATGCCGGGAATTGGCGGTGGAGGCATGTTGGATATCGGCTGTTATTGTATATCAGCGGCTCGCTATTTGATGGGGCGTGAGCCTGAACGCGTCGTTGCGGCTCTGACCATGGATGACGACTTCTTAGTTGATTGNCAGGGTAACGGCATACTGGATTTTGGCGATGCTCGCGCGCACGTATATTGTTCGACTCAAACTGAGCCAACGCAGCGCGTTCAGGTGTCCGGCGAAGCGGGTAGNTTGTTAATGGAATACCCTTTCTATCAACCGCACAATAGCATGGCAACACTTCAATTTTCCCACAANGGTGTGCGAGAAGTGATTGAAACGGAAGTGTGTGATCACTANCTGAAGCAGGTTGATGCAATGGCAAATGCCATACTACAAGGTATAGCGGTACCTACACCTNTGACCGATGCGCTTAATAACATGAGGGTTATTGATGCTGTTTTTGCTAGCCANGAACAAGGTGGATGGATGAAGGTATAGNCACGCTAATAAGNACGGTATATTTTTAATTTTTATTCGTAAAAAAGTAGACCGGTCGGGTCAAATCGGTATTACCCATTTACCCTGCTTGTTTTAAGGCAAGCATCATAAAGCTGGCGCTTGACGTACTCTTGGCCTTTCCCTAGAGTGCGAACACTTTTTTCAGCCCACTCTAATCCCCCCAAAAGGACGATTGCATGTTTCCATCCATTGTTGCCGATATTGGTGGTACGAACGCCCGCTTTGCCCTCGTTACCGGAGAGGCCAACGGTCAGTTTGTNATTGAGCAAGTTCAAATTTTAAATGGTGCAGATTTCGATACTTTTGAATTGGCGATGAAAGCTTACATCGACTCGCTCGAAGCGATTAAACCGATTTCTGCCTGTGTGGCGATTGCCGGCCCGATTGAGGGTGATAGTGTAAAGATGACCAACCTGAATTGGTCCTTCTCCATTTCGGCGGTTCGAGAAAAATTCGGTTTCGACAAATTCGAAGCAATAAACGATTTTGCGGCCTTGGCAGTGGCAACCAGTGCGCTNGGCGCCGATGACCTTATTTCGGTGCGCGCCGGTGACCGTGACCTGTTAGGTAACAAAGCCATTTTGGGTCCAGGCACAGGGCTGGGGGTTGCGGGTTTGGCTTATAATCACGGTCAATGGTTACCTATCCCAAGTGAGGGGGGGCATGTGAACTTGGCGCCGGCTACGCCATTGGAGTGTGATGTTATTAAGGCCGCCATTTCCCTGCACGGTCATGTTTCTACCGAAACGTTTATATCCGGCCCAGGTTTGGTAAACCTTTACAATGCGCTGTGTGCGGTGAAGGGTGAGCAGCCTCGGCAGCTAGAACCAAAGCAGGTTACAGGCGATGGGCTGGCCGGTAGCGATGCTACTTGCGAAGAAGCACTGAATACTTTTTGCAGTATTCTGGGGAGTTTTTCCGGCAACCTTGCGCTCACTTATGGCGCTAAAGGTGGTGTATATCTTGCCGGCGGTATTCTGCCGCGCATGGTAGATTTCCTTAAAGCCAGCACATTTTCTCAGCGGTTTGAAGAAAAGGGTGTGATGAGCCCCTATGTACAGGGCATACCTGTAGATATTTGTGGCCATAAACCTACTAGCTTTTTTAGGCGCGGCTGCCTGGTTAAAACAAGTGTAAATATTGTGTTAAGGAGCGCTCGACGTTTTCGCGAGCGCCTCCACTCCCTTGAGGCACTGGTTAAGTATGGCATCACGTAGNTGGTCATCGGTAATAGCTTTCGCTATGGCCAAGCCTCCCACCAGTAATACGCTGGCTTGAATGGACGATTTTTCGTCCAGCCCCAGTGAACTCAGTACGGATTGATAGCCTTTCAAACACCGAGTATAGGTGTTGCGTACGTTGTCATGTTGGTGCTGTATATCTGTTACCAGAAAGGCTAACGGGCAATAGTCATTCTCATTACACTGCTCCGGTCGGCCCATTTTAAGGTAATTTTCTGCAAGTTCTGTTGCGCTGGTTATACCGACGTTCATCACTCTTTCCTTTGCGAGTTGAGCGCCACTGCGTACGGCTTTATCGTACATGTCTGATTTCGATTTGAAATGCGCGTAGAAGGCACCACGCGTGAGCCCCGCGTGTTTCATTACATCATCTATTGATATGGCATCGAAGCCGTGGTGGGTAAAAAGCAGGGCGGCTGATGCCAAAATGTTCTCCCGTGAATTTTCTTTGTGCTGCGCATTCCAGGGCATGAATAGTCTCCAGTGTGTTCGAATTGAAGGTGTATTTGAACAGAAAATAACAATATGTTCTTGAACATATTGTATGGGGGTTTTTTAATACTGCTTCCATTTAAAACAGAAGGAAGACACGTATGTCGACAATTACATTGTATGGGCCAGATTTCTCGTACTTTTTGCGTGTAATACGCTTACTTTGCCAGTTTAAGGGCGTGATGCATGAGACCACACTTTCCCCTTTTGGTGAAAATGTAACCCCTTTTGGAGAGGAGCACGGAAAGCTGCACCCCTTCAGAAAGATTCCGGTTTTAATGGAAGGTGATTTTATTTTGCCGGAAACGCCGGCGATTGCGCACTACCTCGAATCGAAACCAGGGCCAAGTTTTTTTCCTGAAGATATAAAGCTACGTTCGCAGGTGCTGGCTACGGCGGAAATGTTTTCACTTTATGTACACCAAGCCATTATGGCAGACCTAGTACTTGAGTTTGCTTTCCCCAAAGGGCCGGATAAAACTATAAGATTTGACGAAATTAACAAAAGGCTGCCTGTTGCGCACGAGGTTATGCGCTGGCTTTCATCACTGATTTACGATGAGCACTTTGTCGCGGATGGACGTTTTAGCTACTGTGATGCTGTGCTAATACCCATGCTCGATTATCTTGAGCAATTGCCTGCGCCCTTCAATATCATTACGCATTACGATAATTTAATGGTGTATACCCTATTTCATCGTCAGCAGTATTATGCAGAAGGTGTATTGGGTGAGCCGAATATTGGCTGACAGGCGACGTTTTTTCGTTTAGGGCACTTCTAATAATTGTCTTTGGCGCCTAAGGGCGTGGTCTAGAAAACTTTATTGCAGTCTGGATCTGCTTGCGATAACGCTTGCCAGACCGCGCAGAGGATAAAATTAATTAATAGAACTGCCCTTGAGTCAT
>Ga0065722_100441_pt1 | contig 14063 bp, 10 predicted proteins | sample BansetMetagenome_FD_59109 | JGI IMG/M metagenome (GOLD analysis project Ga0065722, IMG submission 59109) | Bankia setacea gill microbial communities from Puget Sound, Washington, USA - Caecum Enriched | ecosystem: Host-associated > Mollusca > Digestive system > Ceca | place: United States... | reverse complement strand
GTACTTAAACCAATGCTATTTCAAGGGGAATATCGGAATGTTATAAAGTAACACCCGTATTTGGAGGGTAAAAATCGATCTCGATGTATGAAAATTAAGCTAATCGCTGTGTGGCTAGTGGGTCGTTTGGCACTCAAAGCCTTACCTTAAATCTTCGTCTTAAAGCTCCGCCAATTATTATCTAACAANAGCTCATAGGGCAGGTATTCGGTTTTGTAGTTCATTTTCTGGCAATCTTTAATCCAATAGCCAAGGTATACAAAGGGAAGCTGTAAGCGCCGGGCGAGATCAATTTGATACAAGATCGCGAATCGTCCTAGGCTACGCTCCTCCGCTTCCGGTGAGAAGTAGGTATAAACAGCTGAAAGACCCTGTTCGAGAAGGTCCACAACGGCAACCGCCAACAGTTTTTGGTCGCTATCTCTGAACTCCATAAAACGGGTCATTCCCCATTCGCCGGTCAAGAAATCAGAATATTGTTTGCGTGACGGTGGAAACATTTCACCGTCGTTGTGGCGCGCGCTTATATAGCGCTCATACAGGTCGTAGTGTTCGTCGCTATAGATTTTAGGGACGACCGAAACGGTAAGGTCTTGATTCGTTTTTACACAGCGTTTCTGGGTGCGGCTTGGCTTGAAATTAAACGCCGCGATACGAATTGGAATACAGTTACTGCAGGACTCGCAGCTTGGTCGGTACACATGGGGGCCGCTGCGGCGAAAGCCCATATGCGAGAGCTGGCCGTAAAGATGCGCATCCATCTCCGCGTTGGGGTCGATGAAAACAGTTGTTGCTTCGGCTCCATCCAAATAGCTACAGGGATGCGCCTGTGTTGCGTAAAGCTTCAGCGAAGAGATGCTCGTCAAATCCGTACTCCGGCATTTCCCAGTTAGTAGACCAGCTCGATTGTAAACCGAAACGATCATTTAGCCCACGATGGTCGTTATCCAATAGGTCGCCTATTGAGGCAGGTGGCGTTTTTAATGACTCATTTAAGCGTAGCTCAAATTCATCTCTCGGAATCTCTGTAGCGCCGAAAGATGCAAGGTAAGGTGTTTCTATTTGGCAGTCTATAAGCTTCACGCCCCAGCGTAGTAATTGCACGACTAGAGCTGAAAATGCGGCTTTCGACGCGCCGCTTGCCAAGCTAAACATCGATTCGCCAAAATAGGCTCTGCCTAGCGCTACGCCGTATAAACCACCGACCAGCTCGCCATCCTGCCAAGCCTCGACAGAGTGCGCGATACCGCGGCTATGTAGCTCTAAGTAGGCGTCAACCATTTCTTCTGTAATCCAAGACCCGTCCTGATCGCGTCGATCAATCGTGCCGCACTGTCTCATCACCGATTCAAATGCGGTATCAACGGTTATCGTAAATTGACGCTTACGCAGTAATTTACGCAGTGTTCTGCCGAAATGGACGTTTTCTGGAAGCAATACCATACGTGGACTGGGCGTCCACCACAGGAGTGGCTGGCCCTCGCTAAACCAGGGGAATATCCCTCTGCTATATGCCGCGATAAGACGTTCCGGCGATAAGTCCCCGCCAACAGCGAGCAAACCGTTAGGGTCGTCCAATGCGTTTTTCGTTGGCGGAAATTCGTTATTATCCTCTGCTAGCCAATGCAGTTGGGTCATACTGAATCGCCTTTAATAATAAGTTTCCGTATCGCAAGCGTGAAAAAGAAAGCGTCGAAAAAAGCGTCTAGAAGTAAAAATGCTCGCCACCAGTGGAACTGATAGCGAGCATTAGTTTAGTTGTTTAGCGCTACGTCTAACATGCAGTAAGCGGTACGATTACTATAGATTATCGAGGTAGCGCTCTGCATCTAGGGCGGCCATACAGCCAGCGCCAGCCGAGGTTACAGCCTGACGATAGATATGATCGGCAACGTCACCGGCAGCAAATACACCACTAACCGACGTTGCGGTTGCATTGCCGCTGAGGCCACTGTTTACAACAATATAACCGTCTTTCATTTCTAGTTGGCCTGCAAAAATATCAGTATTTGGCTTGTGTCCAATAGCGATAAATACGCCGCTTACGTCGATATCCTGAGTAGTGCCATCGGTGGTCGACTTGAGTCGTAGGCCAGATACGCCGGTATCGTCCCCTAGAACTTCCTCAAGGGTATTGTTCCACATGAGTTTGACGTTACCATTTTTGGCTTTTTCCAAGAGGCGATCCTGCAAGATTTTCTCGGAGCGGAGGCTATCGCGACGGTGAATCAGGGTCACCTCACTGGCGATATTGGAGAGGTACAAGGCTTCTTCTACAGCCGTATTACCACCACCGACAACAGCAACTTTCTGGTCTCGGTAAAAGAACCCGTCACAGGTCGCACAAGCGCTAACGCCTTTGCCCATAAAAGTCTGCTCGGACTCTAAACCTAAATACTGGGCAGATGCACCAGTACAGATAATCAAGGCGTCACAGGTGTACGTTTCATTGCCAACAAGCTTCTTCGGTGTGCTGTTGAGGTCGCATTCGTGGATGTGGTCGAACAGTATCTGGGTTTCAAAACGCTCTGCGTGCTGTTGCATTTGAACCATAAGGTCTGGCCCCTGCAGATCGTGAACACCGCCTGGCCAGTTCTCAACTTCAGTGGTGGTGGTTAGTTGACCACCTTGTTGCATACCGGTGATAACAACGGGCTTTAAGTTTGCGCGCGCGGCGTAAATAGCTGCAGTGTATCCCGCGGGGCCTGAACCTAGAATAATTAGCGGGTAATGCTTGGCTTCGCTCATAAAGTGATCATCCAATGGTGAATAGTTAAATTTATCGCCAAACTGGCGAGATATGGCGCTTCGATTTACGGTTTGAAGCGCATCTTAAAGAAGTCGATGCCGCTATTCTACGCAATGACATCAATGTTTTTAATAGGTAATAGCAATATTTCTAGTTAGGTTTGTAATCCAAGCCNATTTCTCGCAAGCAAATACAGGTACAATCAATTACAGGTACAATACGCGCCGCTGCACCAGCTGTGTTGGCGCCATAATAAAACGCTAAACGTTTCGGATCCCATTTTGAGTAAAGCTACAAAACCCAACAAAACTAAATCTTTGCAACTTGATGACGCCCGCAATAGCAGCCCAGCGGCTTCTCAGCTTGCCGTCAAGATTCTACGTGAAGGGGTGCTAATCGTATTGATTGCACTCTGCGCTTACCTGTTGCTGGCGCTAACAACCTATAGTGATCAAGACCCCGGCTGGTCAAAAACAGGCTCTGGCGGCGATATCATCAACGCTTGCGGTCCCGCCGGTGCTTGGCTTGCCGACGTATTTTACTCCTTGTTCGGCAACTTAGCCTTCTTGTTTCCGCTGATGCTCGCGTACCAAGTTGTTATGTTGCTTCGCGATAAGGCCGGCGCTCAGTTAGATCCTCTATTATTGGCACTACGTGCGATCGGTTTTGGCTTAGTGATGCTGGCGGGCACCGCCATTGCGGTAATGCAATATGGCCAAGAACACTCCAGCCTGCCGTTTTCAAGCGGTGGCTACCTCGGCCTCACCACCGCCGTGGCCGTCGATGGTGCATTTGGCTACCTTGGCGGGTCGCTTGTTCTTTTGGCAATGCTACTGTTCGGCTTAACCATCTTTATCGATATTTCGTGGTTTACGGTTATGGACGTGCTCGGTGGTGCGGTCTTGCGCGCACTTACTTGGATGCAGCAGCGCCTTATCGTCTGGCGTGGTAATCGGGCCGAACGGAAACTCGCCAAACAAGCCGTTGCCGAGCGTCGTGAAGCCGCACGCGTTCAGGTAAAGATAGAGGAAAAGCGTAAAGCTCCGACGATTACGCCACCGAAAGCGGTGGCCCAGCCCAGCGCTCGTGCTGCAAAAGAAAAACAACAAAAACTCGACTTTAACGATGCTCCCCCCGTCGGTGAGTTACCACCAATTAGCCTGTTAGAGCCAGCCAATGTGAAAAGCGACAAAGGCTATTCGCAAGAGTCGCTCGAAGGCATGTCGCGCTTACTTGAGCTGAAGCTAAAAGACTTTGGCGTCGTGGCAGAAGTTGTCGGTGTACTGCCCGGGCCAGTGGTTACACGGTTCGAAATCCAGCCCGCCGCCGGTGTAAAAGTAAGTAAGATTACCAACTTGGCAAAAGATTTGGCGCGTTCGCTGGCTGTCATCAGCGTGCGTGTGGTTGAGGTAATTCAGGGTAAGTCGGTAGTCGGCGTTGAAATACCAAACGAATACCGCGAAATGGTACGTTTGAGTGAGGTTGTCAATTCTGATCTTTACGAACGCTCTAAATCACCACTTACGCTTGCCTTGGGGCACGATATTTCGGGCGAACCGGTGATTGCCGATCTCGCGAAAATGCCCCACCTGTTGGTGGCGGGTACCACCGGCTCGGGTAAGTCGGTGGGTGTGAACTCGATGATTATCAGTATGCTGTATAAAGCGACGCCAGAAGATGTTCGCTTAATACTGGTCGACCCAAAGATGTTGGAGCTATCGGTATACGAAGGTATTCCGCATTTGCTCACGCCGGTGATTACCGATATGAAAGACGCCTCCACGGGGCTGCGTTGGTGTGTGGGGGAAATGGAGCGACGCTACAAACTTATGGCGGCGATGGGGGTTCGTAATATCGCCGGCTACAACAAAAAAGTGAAAGATGCCGACAAGGCCGGAACACCTATCGCCGATCCGTTCTGGAACCCCGAAGAAGAAGGCTTGATCGGACAAGAGAATCCAACTGCACCAAACCTTACCACCATGCCGTTTATCGTAATTGTGATCGACGAATTCGCCGATATGATGATGATCGTCGGTAAAAAAGTGGAACAATTGATTGCGCGTATTGCCCAAAAAGCACGTGCGGCGGGAATACATATGATTCTTGCAACCCAGCGACCGTCGGTCGATGTTATTACCGGCCTGATTAAAGCTAACGTACCGACGCGAATGGCGTTTCAGGTTTCATCAAAAATTGATTCGCGGACAATTCTAGATCAAGGCGGGGCCGAGCAGTTACTTGGTCACGGCGATATGCTCTTTTTACCACCGGGTACGGCCGTCACCGTACGTGTACACGGTGCCTTTATTGATGACCATGAAGTACACCGTGTTGTCGCCGACTGGAAAAAACGCGGCCAACCGGATTACCTCGAAGAGATCTTCAGCGACGAAGTCTCGAATATTGCAGTGCCGGGGTTTGCTACAGAAAACGAAGGAGGCGCCGAGGCCGAATCGGATCCGTTATACGACGAGGCCTTGGCCTTTGTTACCGAAACCCGTAAAGCGAGTATTTCATCGGTACAGCGAAAACTTAGAGTGGGCTATAACCGTGCCGCTCGCTTAATTGAAGATATGGAAGCCGCCGGCGTGATAACGCCAATGGGTACCAACGGTAGCCGCGAGGTTTTGGCTCCGGCACCACCTAAACGCTAAACCTAGGGCACTTAGATCAAAAGTGATTAGGATAAATTTTTAAGGACCTAACCAAATGGCTCAACCTTTTTTAAGCAATTGCGTGAATCCTCGAATTAAGGTCTCACGCATCGTCAATTTTTGTGCGCGTTCAGCCTGCGTTGCCGTGTTCACCGTTGCGCCATTAACAATCGTTAACCAAGCCTATGGGCAGGCAGTTTTAACAAGTAAAACGCTAGCAGTAGAACTACAAAACGATCAAACCTCAGCCGCTAGCCGTCAACTTAGTGCACGTTTAAACTCCATCAAAACTTTTAGCGCAAACTTTGAGCAAAACCTATTTAACCGCGACGGTAAATTGCTACAGAAAACGGAAGGGCGCGCAAACTTAAAGCAGCCGGGTCTTTTTCACTGGGAAACTCAGCCTCCCTTTGAGCAGGTAGTCATCGCCAACGCCGAAAGTTTGTGGGTCTACGACCCAGACTTAGAACAGGTCACGGTTACCCCTAAAGAAAAAATGAATTCCAGCCCCGCGCAGATCCTTACTGGTGATTTTAGTTTGCTGCAAGGGCAGTATTTCGTCGAGCAACTTGATTCAAAAAAACTCAATTCAGACCAGCGCGCTAAGAAAGCCGAAAACTATCAAATGACCAGTTTGAAAAGTGGCGACTCGGGCTTTCAAAAATTGAGTTTTTCGTTTGATGCCTCTGGCGCGTTGGTGCGGCTTGAGCTTATAGATAAGCTGGATCAAATCACCGAGATTTCGTTCAGCGATCTTGAAGTCAATCAGCCGATGGATTCCGAAATTTTCAATTTTATTCCTCCTGAAGGCGTAGACCTTATTAGCGGTAACTAGCAAAACCGATGTCCTCCGATTTATTTACAGATGACCAAGCTCGAGCGGCTAGCCAATTTCAGCCGCTTGCGGCCCGTCTTCGACCCCAGAACCTAGATCAATACCTTGGCCAAGACCATTTGCTAGGGGCCGGCAAGCCACTGCGCAAATGTATCGAACTGGGTCAAGTGCACTCAATGATTTTATGGGGCCCACCGGGAACCGGTAAAACCTCCCTTGCGAAACTGTTGGCGAATGAAGTTAACGCGAACTTCGTATCGATTTCTGCAGTACTCGCCGGGGTTAAGGAAATTCGTGCCGCCATTACCGATGCCGAGCATCAATTACAGATGCGCGGCCGCAAAACGCTATTGTTTATCGACGAAGTACATAGGTTTAACAAGTCTCAGCAAGATGCTTTTTTGCCCTATGTAGAAGACGGCACCATTACCTTTATTGGCGCAACCACGGAAAACCCTTCTTTCGAAGTTAATAACGCTTTGCTATCGCGCTGCCGCGTGTATGTATTACAACGTTTTAGTCCAGCGCAAATGCAGCAACTTGTGGATAGGGCACTTACTAGCGAGCAGGGGTTGTTGGAACGTCAGTTGCAGATTGGCGATACCGAAATCCAAATGCTGATTAGCGCGGCCGATGGTGATGCGCGCAGGGTGTTAAATATCCTAGAAATCGCTAGTGACCTTGTCGATGACGATGGTCTTATCACCCGTGACTTGCTTGAGCAGGTTCTGCTAGGCGATGTTCGCCGCTTTGATAAGGGCGGTGATCTCTTTTACGAGCAAATTTCTGCCCTGCATAAATCTGTACGTGGCTCGGATCCAGACGCATCACTCTATTGGTTTAGTCGAATGCTCGACGGCGGCTGCGACCCTCTGTATATTGCCCGCCGAGTTGTGCGTATGGCCACAGAAGATATTGGCAATGCCGACCCTCGCGGGTTAGAAGTTGCACTTAATGCATGGGATGTACAGCAGCGCTTGGGTAGCCCAGAAGGGGAGTTGGCACTGGCGCAGGCGGTGCTTTATCTGGCCTCAGCACCAAAAAGCAACGCCGTGTATAATGCCTACAAAGCCGCTAAGGCCGATGTGCGTTCGCAGCCGAGCTATGATGTTCCCAATCATTTGCGCAACGCACCAACGACATTGATGAAGAATATGGAGTTTGGTCGCGGCTATCGCTACGCGCATGATGAACCGGACGCATTTGCCGCCGGTGAGGTGTATTTCCCTGATCAGCTGGAACCGCGCCAATACTATCAGCCGGTCGAGCGTGGCTTGGAAATAAAAATTGCAGAAAAGTTACGCCATTTGCGCCGTTTAAACGAGCAGGCACCAAACCCTGCTAGCGATCCATCGGATTAGCCGTAACACGTACACCAACGACATTAACGAACAATCAATATTAACGAATCGTATTATTGAGGTGAGCTCATGCTTTGGTTAGCAGTTGCAATTGGCGGGAGTTTTGGAGCAATGGCTCGCTACGGTGTTTCGCTGGCGCTAGCGCCGCAATCGTCGAAATTCCCGTTTGGAACCTTAACTGCAAATGTGCTGGGCTCATTTTTAATGGGCGTCTGCTATATCGTCATAGTCGAAAAAGGTTTGCTACCGGCAACCATGCGGCAGCCACTAATGGTTGGTTTTCTTGGAGCCTTTACAACTTTTTCGAGCTTTTCGATTGAAACACTAAATTTGATACAAGCAGGTAACTGGCCCTTAGCTGGTGTTTATATGGGCGCTAGTCTCGGCTTGTGTNTGTTAGCTGTTTATATCGCCATCACCCTGACAGAAAAAATACTATAACGAGAGCACTATGTTAGATCCTAAACTGTTTCGCACCCAACTAGACGAAGTCGCCAAAGGCCTAAGTAAACGTGGCTATCAGTTAGACGTAGAGCGCCTGCGCGCCCTTGAAGACACCCGTAAAGTTGTCCAGGTCGAGTGTGAAAATCTACAACAAGAACGCAATACTCGCTCCAAGAATATTGGCAAAGCAAAAGCCCAAGGCCAAGACATTGCGCCACTGCTAGCTGAAGTCGACAACTTAAAGAAGGCCTTAAGCGAAGCCGAAGAAAAGCTCGCTGCCGTGCAAACCGAATTTAACGATATCGTAGAAAGCGTTCCGAACCTGCTGGCCGACGAAGTGCCAGAAGGTAAGAGTGAAGACGACAACGTTGAAGTGAGCAAGTGGGGCGAGCCGCGTAGTTTTGATTTTGAAGTAAAAGATCATGTCGATGTTGGTGCAGAACTCGGCGGCCTAGATTTTGAAACAGCCGGTAAGATTACAGGCTCCCGTTTTGCAGTTATGACCGGCTCAATTGCCCGAATGCATCGTGCGCTAATTCAATTTATGTTGAATACCCATACCGGCGAACATGGTTACAGCGAAATTTACGTCCCTTATATTGTGAATAAAGATTCGCTATTTGGTACGGGCCAATTGCCTAAGTTTGAAGAAGACTTGTTTAAGCTTCGCGACGACCGCGATCTCTATTTAATTCCTACCGCTGAAGTTCCCGTTACCAACGTAATGCGCGATGAAATCGTAGATGAAGCCGCATTGCCGGTTAAATTTGCTTGTCACTCACCCTGTTTCCGTTCTGAAGCCGGAAGTTACGGCCGTGATACGCGCGGTATGATTCGCCAGCATCAATTTGAAAAAGTTGAGCTAGTGCAGTTTGTGAAGCCAGACAATTCAGCCGCTGCGCTTGAAGAATTAACCGGCCACGCCGAATTGATTTTGCAGCAATTGGGTCTGCCATATCGCAAGGTTATTCTCTGCGGTGGCGATATAGGTTTCTCTAGCACCAAAACCTATGACCTAGAAGTTTGGTTGCCATCACAAAAAACCTATCGCGAAATTTCATCTTGCAGTAGCTTTGGTGAATTCCAAGCCCGCCGCATGAAAGCGCGTTTCCGCAACGCCGAAACGGGCAAGCCCGAGTTACTGCATACCGTCAACGGTTCTGGTCTCGCGATTGGTCGAACCCTAGTGGCAATTTTGGAAAACTATCAACAGGCTGACGGCTCACTTGAAATACCGGCCGTGCTGCAACCTTATATGAACGGTCAAACGTCGATTGCTGCAGCATCGAAATAGTCATGTTAATTAGCCCCAGATATTAGAGTAGTACGAAACGATGGATTATTTGCCGCTGTTCTTTGATTTAAAAAATCGGCCGTGTTTATTGGTTGGCGGCGGCACCATCGCAACACGGAAAGCGCGGCTATTGGCGAAGGCGCACGCAAAAATATTTGTGGTAGCACCCGAAATTTCCGCCGAGCTGCAGCAAATCGTTGCAGCCTCCGGCGGACAAGTTTTTTTCGAAACTTATCGGCAAGCGTTTATTGACGATAAAGTCCTCGTGATTTCAGCTACCGATATTCGCCACCTTAACGAGCAGGTCGCAAGCGATTGTAATGCGCGCAACCTGCCGGTAAATGTTGTCGATAGTCCAGACCTTTGTACCGTTATTACCCCCGCAATTGTCGACCGCAACCCGCTCATTATAGGTATCAGCAGTGGCGGCGAAGCGCCGGTTCTGGCTCGAAAAGTTCGCACCATGCTGGAAAGTACGATTCCCGGTGGTTTTGGCCGCCTAGGGCAAATCGCCAGCCAGTATCGTGAATGCGGTAAAAAAAGCGTTTCCAGATGGCGAGACGCGGCGACGTTTTTGGGAATCTATTATTGGCGGGCCTATCGGTGAAAAAATAATCGCCGGCGACGAATCCGTCGTCGATGAAATTCGAGCGAAAATTGATGCAGCCGACTGCAGTACCAGCGGTGAAGTCTATTTAGTGGGGGCAGGGCCGGGTGATCCGGATCTGTTAACCTTCAAAGCGCTGCGTCTAATGCAACAAGCTGAAGTAGTACTATACGACCGCTTAGTATCTACACCCATACTGGAAATGGTACGCCGCGATGCGGAGCGTATTTACGTTGGTAAGCGCCGTAGTGAACACGCCATGGAGCAAACCCAAATTAATCAACTGTTGGTGGATTTGGCGCTACAGGGCAAGCGTGTTCTGCGTTTAAAAGGCGGCGACCCCTTTATTTTTGGACGCGGCGGCGAAGAAATTGACTTGCTTGCGGCTAACCATATTCCCTTTCAAGTTGTTCCTGGTATAACCGCTGCCTCTGGCTGTTCCGCCTATGCGGGTATTCCGCTGACCCATCGCGATCACTCACAATCTGTTCGATTTATTACAGGGCACCTTAAAGAAGGCGCTGTTAATCTGAGTTGGGCGGAATTCGTTGCCGCCAATCAAACCCTTGTCTTTTATATGGGCTTAACGGCTTTAGAACAAATTTGTAATGAGCTCATCGGCCACGGTAAACCGGTGGACACACCGGCAGCGTTGATAGAGCGCGGCACGCTACCAGAACAGCAAGTACATATCGGTACAATTGCGAGCTTGCCCAAGTTAATTGCAGGTAAAGAAATTCATGCACCAACTTTGCTCATTATTGGCGATGTAGTACTGCTGCACGACCGCTTGAATTGGTACAAACCCAATTAGGGTTAAACTATTCGGCGCGCGTGCCGAAACAATAATTAACAGCCACCTATTTGTTAATGTTTGTTATGGTCGATTCGATTAAACCTACATACCGGCCCATACCGGTTTTAAACCCCACCTCCCGGCGTGATCAAACCACCCAGGGCGTAGAAACTCACACCGACGAAAAGCGCGTCAACACCAAACTGTAGGCGCGGTAGAGACCGACGTAAAAACCCCGATAGACGCAACGAGCATGGTAATCGCCCTGTTTATGAATCTCGGTCTAGCCGTGGACGTCGCGCCTCCGACATAGGCACTCCACGCATCGATATAGACGCCTAATCGATCCTATAGCATTCTTGACGAATGACTACACCGCAACCGCTTCGACTTCTTCACAACCCGTAGACTACAATAGAGCCTTAGCTTCTAAGGGGATTTTTGTCGCATGTCTGACGCTAGTAATTTTCAATTTGACTTATTTGTAATTGGGGCCGGCTCTGGCGGCGTACGCGCCGCACGCATTGCCTCGCAATTGGGTGCTCGTGTAGCCATAGCAGAAGATCTCTACATGGGCGGCACCTGTGTGAACGTAGGCTGTGTCCCCAAAAAATTATTTGTTTACGCCTCTCACTACAAAGAAGACTTTGAAGATGCAAAAAACTTTGGCTGGAATTCACAGCCAGCGGATTTTGATTGGCTGCGATTGCGCGATAACAAAACGGCGGAAATTCAGCGCTTAAACGGCATCTACAATAATATCTTAGAGGGGGCAGGGGTTACCGTAATAGAAGGGCGCGGCAAGCTTCGCGACGCCAACACCGTAGAGGTGGGCGGTAAACTTTATAGCGCCGCACGAATCTTAATTGCTACCGGTGGTTGGCCAAAACAGCCGAGTTACCCAGGCGCCGAGCTTACCGTAAATTCTAACCAATTCTTCTATATGGAGAGTTTCCCGAAAAGTGTCATCGTCGAAGGCGGCGGTTATATTGCCGTCGAATTTGCCGGTATTCTGAATGGCCTAGGCGTTGCAACCGAGTTGGTGTATCGCGGCCCGAAAATACTCAAACATTTCGATGCCGATATCGCGCAGTTTGCCGCACAACAAATATCGGATAAGGGGATTCACCTTTCCCTGAATACTACGATTCGCGAAATCAAACAGCTTGATAACAAAAAACTGCAGGTGTCGCTGCTACATACCGACGAGCAGGGAAAAACTGTAGAAAAAACCGTAGACGTTGACGCTGTTGTAACCGCGATAGGCCGTGACCCNAAAACATCCAACCTAGGCTTGGAAGATCTCGGCGTAGAATTAAAACGCAACGGCGCGATAAAGGTTAACGATAACTTCCAAACTAATATTGATTCTATTTATGCGGTAGGCGATGTGATTGACCGCGTTGCACTTACGCCCGTAGCACTGGCAGAGGGAATGGCATTAGCGCGTTATTTGTTTGCGCAACAACCGATTAATCTCGACTATAAAAATATTGCAACGGCGGTGTTCTGTCAGCCGAATATTGCAACAGTCGGCTATACCGAAGAGCAAGCTCGCGCCGAGCAGCTACCGGTCACAATCTATCGCAGCGAATTCCGCGCACTTAAAAACACCATTAGCGGCTCCACAGAGCGAACTTTAATGAAACTTATTGTTAACAGCGATAACGATCGCGTTATAGGTGCGCATATGGTTGGCCCCGAAGCGGGTGAGATTATTCAAGGCATTGCCATAGCGATAAGCGCCGGTGCAACTAAATCGCAATTTGATAATACCATTGGTATACACCCAACCGCGGCGGAAGAGTTTGTAACTATGCGTGAACCCTATATCGCGCCGAGCGCTTAATGATCTTGAGGTTTGAACAGCCGCAGGCGATTGGCATTGGTCACCACGGTAAGGGATGAAAATGCCATCGCTGCACCGGCTATTACAGGGTTCAGTAGAAATCCAAAAAAGGGAAACAATATCCCGGCGGCTATAGGTATGCCGGCAACGTTGTAAATAAACGCTCCTAAAAAGTTTTGTTTTATATTGCGCAGCGTTGCTTTACTGATCGCAATGGCATCACCTAGGCCGTGTAAAGAGCCGCGCATTAGCGTGATATCGGCGCTCTCTATTGCTACGTCTGTACCTGTGCCAATTGCGAAGCCGACATTGGCTAAGGCAAGTGCAGGAGCGTCATTGATGCCATCTCCAGTCATACCAACAATTTCACCCGCCCGCTGTAACTCTTCTACTTTTTTCGCTTTATCCTCTGGGAGCACATCGGCAAAAAAGTCGGTTATGCCCACGCTTTTAGCAACGGCTTTCGCCGTATCGACATTGTCACCGGTTAACATAATCACTCGAATGCCATTATTTTGAATACGTTTAATCGCGTCAATCGAGTCATCTTTAATTGGGTCGGCGACGGCAATTATTCCCGCGAACTTGTTGTCAATTGCGCAGTAGATAGGGGTTTTGGCTTGCTCAGCTAATTGCTTTGCTTGTTTTAGATGATCTGTAGCGTCAGTTAGAGATACGTCATATTTGTTTAAGAGTTTTTCATTGCCAAATAAAACCCGTTTATTGTCGACAAGTGCGGAAACGCCGTGACCGGCTATGGCTTCAAACTCTGAGGCCGCTACTAACGTAATCTCGCGATCACGTGCCGCCTCGAGAATCGCAATAGCCAAGGGGTGTTCAGATGAGGATTCAAGACTTGCCGCTAGCTTTATAACCTCCGCTTCGCTATAGCCCGAAGCGACGACCACATCGGTAACTTTCGGCGTGCCGAGTGTAATGGTGCCGGTTTTATCCAATAGCATTGTGGTGATTTTCGATGCGGTTTGCAGCGCCTCGCCATTTCTTATCAGCACTCCCGACTCAGCCGCTTTACCGACCCCCACCATTACCGACATGGGTGTAGCCAAACCCAGCGCACAGGGGCAAGCAATAATGAGCACGGTTGTGGCGGAAATAACGGCATAAGCAATAACGGGTTGAGGGCCAATGACTAGCCAGACAACAGCACTTAGCAGGGCGATAATTATTACTGCGGGTACAAAATAGGCTGAAATAGAATCCGCTAATCGACCAATAGGGGGCTTAGCGTTTTGCGCGCGTTTTACCATGCTAATAATGTGCGCTAGCGCTGTATCTTTACCAACGCGGGTAGTTTTAAAAACAATTGTGCCGGTTTTATTTAAGGTTCCTGCAACCACCTCGTCTCCGCCGACTTTTTCTTTTGGCATAGGCTCGCCAGTAAGCATCGATTCATCCACAGCGGTATGGCCAGATACCACAGAGCCGTCAACTGGGATTTTCTCACCAGGAC
>Ga0065722_100338_pt1 | contig 14128 bp, 10 predicted proteins | sample BansetMetagenome_FD_59109 | JGI IMG/M metagenome (GOLD analysis project Ga0065722, IMG submission 59109) | Bankia setacea gill microbial communities from Puget Sound, Washington, USA - Caecum Enriched | ecosystem: Host-associated > Mollusca > Digestive system > Ceca | place: United States... | reverse complement strand
TGTAGCGTGGCTGCGGACAATGGCTACAATCTCACGGATGTCGGCCTCTTCAGGCTCACCTTTGTGTAAAAACCACTGGAACATATCCGGATCTTCACATTCCAACAGCTTTTCAAACAACTGCTGCTCCCGTTCGGGTAACGATGAATATACGTTTTCCACAAAGGGGGATAGAATCAGATCCAATTCCAACATGCCTCGGCGTGCGGCCCAACGTAGACGATTTAATTCCATAAAAAATACCGGGTAGAAAAAATACGGGGGTCGATTGTAGCATGTGGCTGCAGGAACGAATTCGCCAACCAACNCTAGGCCCACAAAACCCCATACGCAAGAACGCTGTTATGACTAAAAATCAAACGCCCGTAGGGCAAGCAAACCAACTTATCGCCCTACCCCATTACACGCTCATCACCGTTCAGGGTGAAGATAGTGAAAAATTCCTTCAGGGGCAATGCACCTGTGATTTCACCCGTTTAACAACCCATGAGTGGTTGCTGGGCGCACACTGTAACGCTCAGGGGCGCATGCACAGCAGCTTTTACAGCGCAAGCTTAAGCGATGGTAGTATTGCCTTGCGGTTGCACACCAGCATTAAAGACTCAGCTTTAGCTGCGCTAAGTAAATACATTGTATTTTCCAAAGCAGACATTAAAGCCACGGAGGTTGCCGTGTACGGACTTATAGTCTCGGAAGATACCAAGATTATTCCCGGCACCGATGCAGCGCTGCCTACCCTAGGTCACTTCAGCACCCCAATAGAAGGGCTTACAATACTGCGGCTAGACGAACAGCGATGCGAACTCTGGATTAACGACAAGAGATTAGCGGCCATAATTGCCGCTCAGTGTGAAAATGGTTTATCTGCAAAACCACAGGCGTGGGCCATTCAAAATATTCAACGTGGCATTGCAGAGGTACGCGTCGAATCAGCCGAAAAGCTGATTCCACAGGATCTCAATTTTCAACTACGAAATGGTATCGCATTCCAAAAAGGCTGCTATACAGGGCAAGAAATCATCGCCCGCATGCACTACAAAGCCACACTCAAAAAACATCTTTACAGAGGTACACTAAAGCTGCCCGACGACGCTACACCACCCGCCTACGGCAACAGCATAATGCTTACCGGAGCAAGTCGTAGCAGCGGTTTTGTAGTTGATGCTGGGCATCTTGGTGATGGGCACTATGAATTTTTAGCCTTGGTTAAAGACGAAACCACCGCCAGTGAAAACGTCATTCTCGAGGTTCCGTCACAACCAAAAATCACATGGCTACCCCTACCATATGCTATACCTTAACAAAGCGAACACCAGCCCCTCTCCTGCAACCAAATAATCCCCCCGCCAATTCAGCGGGCCAAATTGGTGCTCGCTGCATCCTTACTCTGCTAACGTCAGCGAATGAGAGAGCCAATATGAATGCCCTTGCCGAACAGGTTTTGCAAGATATCAACGGTGCCATCGATAACGACAAACTAATACTCCCCACACTACCCGAAATTGCACTGCGGGTACGGGAAGTAGCCGACGACCCAGATGCCAGTATTAGACAACTAGGTAATGCCATCAGCTCAGATGCAGCACTGACGGCAAGAGTGATAAAAATTGCCAACAGCCCACTGTTTCGAGCCCGCCGAGAAATTGAAGACTTGAATATGGCTCTTTCACGCCTGGGAATGCAGTACACCTGTAACCTTGCAACCGGGCTGGCAATGGAGCAAATGTTTCAAGCTACGTCGGATTTAATCGACAAACGCTTGCGCGCAGTGTGGTCGCGCTCCAGTGAAATAGCCGGAATGTGCCATGTATTATGCAAACACCGAACAAATCTTCGAGCCGACCAAGCCGCCCTGGCTGGCCTAGTGCATCAAATCGGAGTGCTACCCGTACTCTCCTACGCCGAAGACAACCCTTCCCTTATGTCCAGCAGCATGGCGTTGGATGGTGTTATTGAGGCTATCCACCCAAAGCTAGGCGTTAAAATTCTGACCACTTGGGAGTTCCCAACCGAACTTCGTAACGTACCGGTAGATTATTTAAACTTCACCCGTAAAATCGATAAGCCGGATTATGCCGATCTTGTGACGGTTGCCATGCTCCAAAACCAGGCCAGTGGCGTGGGTGACTACTTCGCCGAACTAGACTTAACCACCGTGCAGGCGTTTTACCGTTTGGATCTCGACCCGAATATTGAAGCCGCAGAAGCAGAAAATTTGAGCGAAGAAATGGAAGCAGCAATGGCAATGCTATCGAATTAAAGATAAAAAACAAAAAAGCCTGCCGTAATCGGCAGGCTTTTTTATAAAGCGCTTTTACGCTTAATCAGACGCAAATTCCGTATCCGCGAAACTTGAACCCTTTAATTGAACAACCGCATTTCTACCACCGGCGTTTAGCACCAAGCTTTTATACAAAGCAACAATAGCCTCCTTGGTAACATGTGGGAATTCGGCTTTCAGTTTTTCTTTACTATCGAAATCCAACCTGCCGCCATAAAAATCGCTCAATAATGGCCCCATCTCTTCATGGTAGTCGGAGGGCAACTTATTCAACAGTGCAAGTTGCGACGTTTTAATCTGCTCGATAACCTCTGGCGCGGTTGCTTCCAGCTCAGAAAGAAACTCTTTCTGAAAGCGTTCGATACGGGTTTTTATTGCGGGTAAATCTTTGTTGTTACTCTGCACGTAAAATAACAGTCCGGCGAAGTCGCCATCGGTACTAGCAGCGGTACCCACCACGTACCCCAATTGTTCGTTGGTACGTAATTGAGTGAAGAAGCTGTTACCCAGCAATGCATCCAAGGTTACGAGCTGAGCTTTACTGAGTATGCTTTTTTCTGCAACGCTGAACTGCTGTAATAGGGCGTTATCCGTGTGTCCCGTTAGCGCCTCCTTATAGACGATATTTTTTCCTGCAACGGGGTCCATCGGTTTGCGCACATAAAGCTCAGAACTTTTACGCTTTTACTGGCAAACGACCCTCAACATCAGCCGCTATTTTTAGAACCGTACTTTCATCATAATTACCGTAGGCAAAAACCCGCAGACGGTTATGGGTAAATAGTCGACCCTTATAATCGAGCAGCTCCTGCTTAGTCAGCCCGTCAACCACTGTTTTTTCTTCTTCTCGGCTCCAGCTATTTTCCATTAGCTGTCGGCCTAGCAAATCTCCCAACTGACGAATGGGTGGCGACTTTTCCCGGTTAATTAAGTTCTGCCGTAGGCTATCCTTCGCTTTGGCGAACTCCGCATCGGAAATACTCCAGTCTGCCAACTCCGTAAAAATTCGCTCGACCAGCAATGGGTGCTTGGCATTAAACTCACTCAAGCTCACAACAAAATCTGTTTTGTTGAATAAAAACTGTATACCTATACCCGCTTGTCCAGCACGGTCCACCAACGAGAGCTGCTGTGAGTTCATAGCTGAAGCAAACAATTTCGCCAACATTTGATTTTTCGCATTGGCACTAGACATGGGCGTATTTAGCAAGATGTCGATTTTGCCCTTTTGCCCCTGAAACTGTTTACTGTGCGTAAGCCACACCTCTACACCATCAGTATCTTTGAGTAGCTTGGGTTTCTCCAGCGTTGATGGCAGAACCTTGACAGCCGATTTAGAAAACAAATCATTTTCTGCCGGGAGTTGATACTGAATGCTTGCAGCGAGCGCTTTCCAGCGTTTAATATCCGCCGCTTCAACAGCTTGCACATCATAGGCACCCTCATGAAAAGGCACGGGAGTGGTTGCACTTTCAGTTTGGCTAATGTACCAAATACGTGCTCGCTCCGGCTCAAGCTGCTTAAGTACATTACGAACAGCTTTGCGGTCAAATTTTTCATACACATACGGGTGGGCTATAGCCCACTGTGGTTCAAACGTCAGCAACGTCGCACTTAAACCAATTGCGGTCTGCAAAGGTTGCTGCATTTCCATATTGGCAAACTTTTTCTGGTTAATCGCTTGCTGCTCTAGGAAATATTTTTCGTCGACACCATGCTTGCGAATTAAGTCTACATAAGCAAATAGAGACGCGATAATTTCATCACGCTTTGTCATGCCTTCGTCGGTAAGTTCCGCGTAAATCTCGAAATTTCCATCGTAGTCATTTGCGGAAGGATTCACCCTAGCATAAACCGCTTTTGCCAAATTCTTCTCACGCAACTGCTGGGCGACTGTACCCGGTTCTTCCGACGCTAAAAGGCTAACGATGTAATTATTCGGTTTGGATTTCCACTGATCGAGGTTGTTCGGGATTGGGAAACTCAATACCAGCATTTTTAAATCCATCACCGATTTATAATGAATTTTTTTGCCCATTTCAGTCGCAGTAACACCAGGAACCTTTACCGAAGGCTTTTCAATGTACTTATTTTCAACGCCCCCAAAATGTTTTCTCGCCAAAGCTTCCTGCTGATCCAGTGGCAACTTACTGACCATAACCAACTTCATAATATTGGAGGAGTAATAGCGGTTAAAAAAGGAAACCAGCTCTTCGTTTAATATTGACCCCTCTTTATCCGCTAAGGTTTCCAGATTTCCGACGGCCAGCTGACTGGCGGGGTGCTGAGGGTTGCCGGTAATACCGCTGAGGTAGTGAATAATGCGGCCATCTTGACTGCGCCCCATAGACCATTCACTGTTCACAGCATTACGCTCTTTGTCACTGTATTCTAGGTCGAACAACGGCGCTTTAAAATAATCACTGAACATATCAAGGGCTTCGTCCAGTTTTTCGGCAGGCAGAGAGAAAAAGTAATTAGTATGATCCGCTGCGGTATAAGCATTCCAGCTTCCCGAATTATGATCGATAAACTTCTGCAGAGTATTGGGCTCAGGGTATTTCTCTGTACCTAAAAACAACATGTGCTCTAAATAGTGCGCCAGCCCCTGCTGATTCGCCGGGTTTTGGAAACTGCCAACACCTAGCGCCAAAGAAACTGCAGAGATATCACTACTGGTATCCTGCACCTAGTAACACTTCCATCTCGTTGGCTAGCGTTAACGTAGCGAATTGACGCGTATCTTTTGGACTTTTCAGTATAGCGGCGGGCGCACTCTCGGCCTTTACGCCTGCCATCTGCTCGGGTGCAGTTTCACATCCTTGCAGACCAAAAATTAACGCCACAAACGACGTAACTAGCAGCAGTTTTCTCAGCATTTGTTTATCCTTATAGTCATATTTCAAAGCGCGTTATCATAGCAGTAAATACGTCAACTGACCTGCCAGCCGGAGTGCAGACTATGAACGAACACGAAAAGCTCAATTATGTTGAATTCCCCGCCCAAGATTTGACCGCAACCAAGGCCTTTTTCTCCGAAGTATTTGGCTGGGCGTTTACCGACTACGGCCCGGAATACACAGCCTTCGATTTTCAAGGGCTTCACGGAGGCTTTTATGCGGCGGAGACAGCTTCCTCTGCAGCGAACGGCAGTGCCCTGTTGGTTTTCTATAGCGCCAATCTGGAGGTCACTCAGGATAAGGTCGAACAGGCTGGCGGGGGTATTGTAAAACCCATATTCAGCTTCCCTGGAGGCCAGCGCTTTCACTTTTGCGAACCCAGCGGCAACGAGTTGGCCGTATGGTCTGACAAGTAAGATCACCGGCTACCGAAAANCAATGCCCGTAAGGGCCGCCTCTATTAATTGACTCTACCCTCTGCGTGGCCTGACAAGACATAGTGTAAGGCGGGCTGCGTAGCGGCAGGCTGGTTACCTTTCCAAGCTGGCCAACGCCGCAATAAGGTTTGCTAGGCTGCACCCTTAGGGGCTTTGTGTGCGGCTCATAGACGTGGACATAAATAAACGCCCATAAAAAACGCCACCCGAAGGTGGCGTTATGCTCTTACAAATGTGAGTGGCTATGCCACTTCAGCAGACTTCGCCTGTTGAGGGCCTGCGGCCACAAGGGCCTTACCTTCATCATTGTCGGTGAACTTTTCAAAATTCTTGACAAACAAGCCTGCCAGTTTTGCCGCTTTATCATTCCATCCGGCAACATCTTCATAGGTGTCGCGAGGGTCGAGAATGCTGTCGTCTACGCCAGGCAGTGAGGTTGGCACTTCCAAATTGAATACCGGAATTGATTTTGTCTCAGCTTTGTCAACACTGCCATCCAGAATCGCATCGATTATACCGCGAGTATCCTTGATGGATATGCGCTTACCGGTACCATTCCAGCCAGTATTGACGAGGTAAGCCGTTGCACCTGCAGCCTCCATACGAGCAACCAGCTCCTCCCCATACTTAACAGGGTGTAAAGTCAGGAAGGCTTTACCGAAACAGGCTGAGAACGTCGGTGTAGGCTCAGTAATACCGCGCTCCGTACCGGCCAACTTCGCCGTGAACCCCGAAAGAAAGTGATATTTGGTTTGCTCTGGGCTCAACTTCGACACAGGAGGCAATACGCCAAACGCATCAGCGGTTAAGAAAATAACTTTCTTGGCATGCCCTGCGCGTGAAGGTGGTGGCACAATATTTTCGATATGATCGATTGGGTAAGATACACGAGTGTTCTCAGTAACTGAGCCGTCGTCGTAATCTACTTTACCGTTTGCATCCACAGTCACATTTTCGAGCAAGGCATCACGCCTGATAGCCTTATAGATATCGGGCTCGCTCTCTGGGTCGAGGTTAATGGTTTTGGCGTAACAGCCGCCTTCAAAGTTAAATATACCGTTGTTGTCCCAACCATGCTCGTCGTCGCCAATTAACTGGCGCTTTGGATCAGTAGAAAGCGTTGTTTTNCCGGTGCCAGACAGGCCAAAGAAAATTGCAACATCGCCTTGCTCTCCGACATTGGCCGAACAGTGCATAGACGCCATATGCTTAAGTGGCAGGTAATAATTCATCATGGCGAACATGCCTTTTTTCATTTCGCCACCGTACCAAGTACCACCAATCACCTGCATTTTTTCAGTCATATTAAACACGGTGAAAACTTCAGAGTTCATGCCGTGTTTTTTCCAATTTGGATTCGATGTTTTGGAGCCGTTCATGACAACGAAGTCTGGCTCACCATAAGCTTCCAGCTCAGCGTCAGAGGGGCGAATAAACATATTACTGACAAAGTGTGCCTGCCAGGCGACCTCCATAATGAAGCGCACTTTCATGCGGGTATCTTCGTTGGCACCGCAGAAAGTATCTACGACAAATAGACGCTTAGCGGAAAGTTCTTCAACAACGAGTTTTTTTAGGTCTGCCCAAGCTTCAGGCGTAATAGGCTTATTATCATTGTGTGCAATGTCAGAATCCCACCATAGGTGCTCTTTACTAACATCATCGTAAACTATGAATTTATCTTTTGGCGAGCGCCCGGTAAAAATGCCCGTCTGTACAGCGACGGCTCCGGACTCTGTAACGACACCTCGTTCAAAACCTTCGAGGTCGGGATTCGTCTCTTCTTTAAATAGTTGATCGTAAGAAGGGTTGTAGACGATTTCCTTAACGTCACAAATACCATATTTAGAAAGGTCAATCTTTACAGCCATTATGTTGTCTCCCAAGAATAGAGTGGGTGAATAGAAATCCTTTAGTACAGTGCGGATTTTAGACAACAGGCCGCACCGGAATTATTCAGTAGACTTATAGTTCGGCGCCTTTTGACAGTTCCTATTATATGTATACCAGTTTTTTTAGGGAAATTTTCCAATTGACGCACGTCAAGGATTGGATGTACTTCGTGCAAATAATTTTTGACCACTAAAACACAAAACACTATAGGCTAGAATTATGGAGCGCCACGTCAAGGCTGCATAAAAGATAGAACAGAATTATGACAATGACCAATCGATTGGCAACAAATTTCGGGAAGTTAAGAATTCATTCGTTTTTGCGAAGTGTCCATTTCCCAAAAAACCACGGTGCGCCGATAACGGGGAAGGATGCGCTGACGTTAAAACATAATGGCGCGTATTATCGATAATTTGACCTTTTTTTTGCGCGTACCCCCCCCACAGTAAAAAAACTAAACGATCTGTTTGCTTGTTAAGTGCTTGAACAACCGCGTCAGTGAAGGTTTCCCACCCTTTTCCTTGATGTGAGCCTGGACGAGCTTGCTCGACCGTTAGTGTCGCGTTAAGTAACAAAACACCCTGCGCGGCCCAACCCTGCAAACAACCTTGGTCTGGAATGGGTATGCCCAACTCCTGATTAATTTCTTTAAATATGTTTCTCAACGATGGCGGAATTCGCACACCGGGTAAAACCGAGAAGCATAAACCATGCGCCTGTCCCGGTCCGTGATAGGGGTCTTGCCCCAGTATTACAACTTTTACTTCTGAAAAAGGAGTTGCGTTAAGCGCATTAAATATAAGGCTACTATCGGGATAAATCGCTTTTTCCGCCTCCTTTTCCGTACGCAGGAAGTTACATAATTGCTGCATATAAGGCTTATTAAATTCCCCACCCACAGCCGTCATCCAGCTGGGGTGAAGATTGATTTCCGAACCTAAATCCACCACAAAGTCTACTCTGGACGCATGTGCGGAAATAACAGCACATCGCGTATAGACGGGGAATCGGTAAGTAGCATAACCAAGCGGTCGATGCCAATACCCTCACCGGCGGTAGGCGGCAAACCGTATTCAAGCGCTCGAATATAGTCCGCATCGTAATGCATCGCTTCGTTATCTCCGGCATCTTTTTCGGCTACCTGAGCTTGAAAGCGCTCGGCCTGATCTTCGGCATCGTTGAGCTCGGAAAAACCGTTAGCGAGCTCACGCCCAGCAACAAAAAACTCGAAACGATCCGTTACAAAAGCATTATCGTTATTACGACGGGCCAAAGGCGAGACTTCTGTAGGGTACTCGGTAATAAAGGTTGGCTGCTCCAAACGGTGCTCTACGGTTTTCTCAAATATTTCGATTTGAATTTTACCTAAGCCCCAAAAATCTTTTAGCGGTATGCAAAGTTTCTCAGCCACCTTTTTAGCCGAGTCCAAAGTGTTAATGTCGTCGGCAGACAAATCAGTATTGAAGTGCAGAATTGAATCAAACACACTTAAACGCTGGAAAGGCTTGGCGAAATCGTAAGTGACTGTTACCGCTTCTTCACCCTCCTTCGCCGGCTTGGTATTAACCACTTCGCTAGAACCCAATACCGTCTTGGTAAGCTCACGCAACATGTCTTCAGTTAAATTCATGAGGTCGTTGTAATCGGCGTAGGCCTGATAGAACTCGAGCATGGTGAACTCGGGATTATGGCGCGTAGATAACCCTTCATTGCGGAAATTCCGGTTGATTTCGTACACACGCTCAAAGCCGCCAACGACCAATCGTTTCAAGTACAGCTCTGGCGCAATACGCAGGTACATATCGATATCCAGCGCGTTGTGATGGGTTTCAAACGGGCGGGCCGTAGCGCCACCCGGAATGGACTGCAGCATAGGCGTTTCCACTTCAAGGAAATCGTTGCCATCAAGATACTTCCGGATAAACTGCACCACCTTGCTACGAATAACAAAAGTATCTCGCACACTTGGATTGGCAATTAAATCTACATAACGCTGGCGATAGCGCATTTCTTGGTCTGCAAGGCCGTGAAACTTATCAGGCAATGGTCGTAGCGCTTTGGTGAGCAACTGGTATTGGTCGAGATTGACGTACAAGTCGCCTTTACCAGATTTATGCAGCACGCCGGTCACGCCGACGATATCACCCAAATCCAGGGCCTTGGCAAATGGGCGCGCTTCTTTGGTAACGTACAGCTGGATCTGACCACTGCCGTCCTGAATCACCATAAAAGCACCGCGGTTACGAATAACACGGCCCGCCACAGAAAACACTTGGGTCTTTTTCTTCTAAAGCTACTTTGGTTTCCTCTCCATAGGTATTTTGTAAATCCTGCGCTTTAGCATTGGGGCGAAAACCATTGGGGAAAGCAATACCCTGCTCACGAATCCCTGCCAGCTTGGCTCGACGCTCAGCAATGAGTTTATTTTCGTCTTGTTGAACGTCTGTAGTATTTTGATTACTCATGAATAAACAACCTGCAAAAAATCAGAAAAATGAATCATGGAAAAGGGTGAGCATGTGCTTGGGCTAACTGTTCTGAAACGCTCACGCTAGGGACACGAGGGGAGCCCCAAGGGTGGGCCTATACGCTTTCAAAACAACCAGTGCAAGTGCATACGGTTTGTAACACCAAACGCCCCAATAGTTATAGGCCAGCCTTTAAGCTCGCCTCGATAAATTCATCCAGCTTGCCATCGAGCACCGCTTGGCAATTACTGGTTTGTACGCTGGTACGCAAATCTTTAATGCGCTGATCGTCCAACACATACGAACGAATCTGACTGCCCCAACCGATATCAGATTTGGTATCCTCCAGCGCCTGCTTTTCGGCATTACGTTTAAGTAACTCCTGCTCATACATGCGCGCGCGCAGCATTTTCCAGGCTTTATCTCGGTTGGCATGCTGGGAGCGCTCGCTCTGGCACTGAGCCACCACCCCGGAAGGTTCATGGGTTAAACGTACTGCCGAATCGGTTTTGTTAACATGCTGCCCACCCGCACCGGAAGCACGGTAGGTATCGGTACGAACATCAGAGGGGTTAATATCAATTTCGATATTGTCGTCTATTTCCGGAGATGCAAACACAGAGGCAAACGATGTATGGCGCCGGTTACCCGAATCGAAAGGCGACTTACGCACCAATCGATGCACACCCGTTTCGGTGCGCAACCAACCAAAGGCGTATTCACCTTCAAAACGAATAGTGGCACTTTTAATACCCGCCACGTCGCCTGCGGAGGCTTCTTCCAGCGACGTTTTAAAGCCTTTATCTTCACCCCAGCGCAAATACATGCGCAAGATCATCTCTGCCCAATCCTGCGCTTCGGTACCACCAGAGCCTGACTGGATATCCAGGTAAGCATTATTCGCATCCATTTCACCCGAAAACATCCGCCGGAATTCAAGCTTGGCCAATTGCTGTTCAAGCCCATCTACCTCCTGCTCAACATCGCCAATGCTCTCTTCGTCGTTTTCTTCAACGGCCATATCAACCAGATCACGGCAATCAACCACACCCTGATCAAGGTTTTCTATCGTTTGAACAACGGCTTCCAATAAAGACCGCTCACGACCCAGCGCTTGGGCCCGGCTTGCGTCGTTCCAAACATCAGGCTCAGCAAGTTCGAGCTCTACTTCGGCTAAACGCTCCTTCTTTTCAGCATATTCAAAGATACCCCCTAAGCACGTCCGTACGTGCCTGTAGATCGGACAGCTTGTTCAACAGAGGGTTAATTTCCATAAAATTGCCATTAAAAAAAGTCAATAGAAAACCGGCTAAATCCGGGTGAAAAATGCGCGCGCATTGTACAACACGGTACTTCTTTCACCAAATGAAGTGTTGTCACGTAAGCTCCGCTTGGTACTATAGATCAATGTGCCGCTAAAAAGCCTGTAATCAGTAGGCGCTACAATAACCAAGGNAAAATTAAGCCTCGTCTACACTTATCAAATATCAAAATAATAACTCACAGAGGTTAAGAAACATGGTGAACAGCAGACTAACGTCTTTGGTGTTGATATCGATATCTCTCATATTGAGCGCCTGCTCAAACAACGACAACGACACTCCCACAGACCAGCCTCTTCCTTTTGAACGAACCTATGTCGTCTTCAGCCCCGCTACCAGGGATATGCCGCTGCCCAATGACATCTTGTTTGGCCAAGAACCAGCGGCAGATGGCACCATGTTCGCCGGCAGCGACCCGGCAAACCCGGTTATTACCGGTATCGACTACCTAGACGGTAACTCGGTTGTCGGCACCATCGACATACAGTTTTCCGCGCCTTTAAATGACGCACAAGTAATCGATGCGACCAGTTTTGTGATGATAGAAGGGGCACTACTGCCCAACCCCATCCAGAATATTTTTCTACTCCCCCTTAGCTACCCCAGTGGCGACGCATTACTGCAAGCCGAAGTAGGTGGTACCAGCGTAGAAATACCGACATTCGCCGAAGCGGCACAATATCAGGCGGCGGTCACCACCGGTGATATCACCTTGCTGTCACAACTGGCAGTGCCAACCGCTAGGGCCGAGCTTATCAGCCTCGACGGCGACACCCATAATACCGTTCGCATAACCCCGCTTCACCCGCTTCAGCCAGAAACCAAATATCTGGTTGTGGTAACAGCACTCGAAGATGCTGCGGGCAACCCGGTATACCCGTCCATTGCCTATGACTATATTAAAGACCCAACCAGCAACCTAGGAGACACGGGCCTCGACCCCGTGCGCGCCGCCATTAACGGCTGGGAGCAATTGGCAGAAGGTTACCTAGGCTTTGTTAGCAGCGTTTACGAAGCGGCCGGTGTACCCGTAGACTTACCCGGCGCTGAAGACATAATCTTTACCCTAACCTTCACCACAGCCGGCACAGACACCGTACTCAAAAGTGTTGCCGCACCCGAGTATTTCTTTGAAAAGTCACTAAGAACCCGTTACAAGCAAGAGGCCATAAGTAAACTGGTGAGCGGCACTTACAACTTGTCGGGTGACAACTCCGGCATGACATCGATAACCGATGGCGCTATCAACTCCACCTTAGCCTTTTTATTAACATCACCACAACTTCCAGACACCTCACCCAACCCGCTCTACAACACCACTATTGCCACAGCGATTGCCGGCGGAGCGACCTATCCAGTCCTTTCAACCGACGCATCGGCCGCCCATATTATGCAGAGAGCCGCCGCCGAAGCCGCTATAAGCGTTCACAACAGTGGCAGTGCCGAAATGGGTGATATAGAACCTTATGTGGATATTGCTACCGAAGCACAGGGCACAGTAGCCGCCATGGCGCAGGCCAGCGAACAACCCGTAAATAAGCTATTCCCTGTCCCCGCGCCGCGTGAAAACAGTTTTTACCGTGTCGACTTGGCCAGTAATATAAACCCCGCACTGGTGGCGCCNGCACTGGTTTAATCAAGGGCAAATTAATTTNCCTGTATTCCAAGCGCTACCGGTTTCTGAATCCGACGGNAGCAATGTCGCTACCAGCACCTGGAAAGCGGATATCGCCATTGGTGGTATTCTCGACGTAGCAGGCGGTAATGACCCCGGTACCACACCCCCATCAGAGATGATCACCTATCGCTACCCCTTCCCGACCAAATCGACCGATGTAACGGTACCATTACTGGCAACCCTGCCCGAACCAACAACGCTCGCTAATTTCGGCCTGACTAAACCGGCTAACGGCTGGCCCGTTGTGATCTTCGTACACGGTATTACCACAGATCGTACAACTTCATTACCAATGGCCGATGCTCTAGCCTTTGCCTGTGTTGCACAAGATCTTTCCGGGCCTTCCGGCGCGCCCTGTTTTGCCACCATCGCACTGGATCAGCCTCTGCATGGTGCCACCCCTGGCGGGGGCACCGTACCGGGTATTTTCAGCGTGACCGACCCAGACAACCTGCCTGTCTCCAACCTGCTGNCGGAACCCTCTGCAGAGCTTACAGAGCGCCACTATGACTTCACTGCAGACGCTGCCTCAAACCCCGTACCGATGGACTACAGCGCCAATATTGGNGATTCCGGCGGCCTGTTTATTAACCTAAAGCACTTCGCCAACTCCCGTGACACCATGCGCCAGATGGTCGTAGACCTGCTGAACCTAAATGCCAGCCTCGCCACCATGGATGTCGATGGCGACGGTGAAGCCAACGACCTCGATACCAATAAAGTTTACCTCATAGGCCACTCCCTAGGCGGCATTGATGGCCTGACCTTCCTCGCGGTAAACAACGACCCCAGCATTCAGAACAGCCCGTTTAGCGCACTGCCAAAAATCCAAGCCGCATCGGCGATGTTCCCCGGTGGCGAAGTGACCCGCCTCCTAGTGAACTCACAATCCTTTGGTCCGCGTATATTACCCGGGCTAGCTACGGCAAGCGAAGAGCTCGTTCAGGGTAAAAGCGCCCTAGAGCTTTACCTAAGTGTTTACCAGGGCATTTTCGACTCCACCGACCCAATCAACTTCGTCGGCTCACTGGCAGCCACTGGTGATACAGGGCTTCTCTTCAGTGAAATCATCGGTAATGGCAGTACACTTCCCAGCGACGTTGTTATTCCCAATGCTGCAGACACTCTCTGGGGAGCCAACAACGGTCC
>Ga0065722_104441_pt1 | contig 14133 bp, 12 predicted proteins | sample BansetMetagenome_FD_59109 | JGI IMG/M metagenome (GOLD analysis project Ga0065722, IMG submission 59109) | Bankia setacea gill microbial communities from Puget Sound, Washington, USA - Caecum Enriched | ecosystem: Host-associated > Mollusca > Digestive system > Ceca | place: United States... | reverse complement strand
GGGCGGGGGATTTTGAATCCCCTGTGTATACCAATTTCACCACTCTGGCATTATATTCGATCCATTCAGTCTGTGCGTTAGCAACACACCACCACTGACGGAGGCGCGAGATTATAACAGCGCTTTTGCTCTGGTCAACTGTTTCGATCAATTTCAAGCATGGAAAATGGCGGAGATTTCCATTACCCTTGCGCCCAAATTTATCCATTCACCGGAAACAGCAGTAGTCACCGATTATGCACCGTCAGGATTTTTTCTTCTCGCTACCAAATGAATTGATTGCGCGTCAACCAATGGCAGAGCGCAGTGCCAGCCGTCTACTGTGTTTGAGTGGCGCCTCGGGAGAGATTGCTCACGAAGGCTTTAACGGTATTGTGGAAAGGCTTCAGCCTGGCGATTTGATGGTGTTCAATGATACGCGCGTGATTCCTGCCCGCTTATTTGGCCGTAAAGCTAGTGGTGGCAAGCTGGAGATTCTGGTTGAGCGTGTGTTGGCTAAAGATCGAGTTCTGGCTCACGTGCGCGCCAGTAAATCCCCTAAAGCGGGTTCTGGCATTGTCCTAGAGGATGGCGTTACGCTCACCGTTACCGGTCGTCAAGGGGCGCTATTCGAACTGAGTTTCCCTTCTGGCGAGCCCGTTTTGGCGGTGTTGGAGAGGCTTGGTCATATGCCACTGCCTCCGTATATAGACCGGCCCGATGACGCCAGTGATCGTGAGCGCTATCAAACGGTTTATGGTACCAATAAGGGCGCAGTGGCTGCGCCGACAGCGGGGTTGCATTTTGATGAGGCCTTGATCGAACAATTGAAGCAGCGAGGGGTAGAGCTGGCCTTTGTGACATTGCATGTTGGCGCGGGTACGTTTCAGCCTGTTCGAGTGGATGATATTCAAAAGCATGAAATGCATTCGGAGTTGATGGTGTTGTCTCCGGAGGTATGTGAACAGGTGAGGGCGACCAAGGCAGCGGGCAAGCGTGTGATTGCGGTGGGCACTACCAGTGTGCGTTGTTTGGAGACTGCGGCGGCGAGGGGGGAAATCCAGCCGTATCAAGGTGATACCAATATTTTTATTTACCCTAGCTACGATTTTAAGGTGGTAGATGCTTTGATTACAAATTTCCATTTGCCTGAGTCGACCTTATTAATGCTGGTGTCTGCCTTTGCCGGTTATCGAAACACCCTGATGGCTTACGAGGAGGCAGTGGCAGAGAGGTATCGGTTTTTCAGTTATGGCGATGCTATGTTTATTACCCGTAATCCACTAGCTCCTAACGAGCGAGTTGGTGAGCTCCGCTAGTGGGCAAAAGTTGATAAAGGCTCGGAAAATGACAGATACATTTATGAGATTTGAGTTGGATACCACCGATGGGCTTGCTAGGCGTGGACGCCTAGTGTTTCCTCGCGGTGTTGTGGAAACGCCGGCATTTATGCCTGTGGGTACCTATGGCACGGTGAAAGGGATGCTGCCGAGAGACATACAAGCGATTGGTGCACAGATTATTTTAGGTAATACTTTTCACTTAATGCTGCGCCCGGGTACCGAGGTCATTAAAGCTCATGGCGATCTACATGATTTTATGCAGTGGCAGGGACCAATTCTTACCGATTCAGGCGGCTTTCAAGTGTTCAGCTTGGGAGATATTCGAAAGATCTCAGAGGCTGGGGTAAAGTTTCGCTCGCCAATTGATGGCAGTGAGGTGTTCCTTGATCCTGAAAAGGCGGTACAGGTGCAGCGTGACCTAGGTTCAGATATCGTGATGATATTTGATGAATGTACCCCTTACCCTGCTACTGAGAGAGAGGCGCGGGAGTCTATGGAGCTGTCTTTGCGTTGGGCTGCACGCAGTAAAGCGGCTCACGAGGGCAATGCTTCGGCATTGTTTGGTATTGTCCAAGGTGGGATGTACGAGGAATTGCGGGCGGAATCGCTAGCGGCGCTAGACAAAATTGGTTTCGATGGCTTTGCGATAGGGGGGCTCTCTGTGGGGGAGCCTAAAGCCGATATGATCCGCATTTTGGATAGCCTAGCGCCGACCATGCCTGCTGCCAAGCCTCGATATTTGATGGGGGTGGGCAAACCGGAAGATATTGTCGAAGCCGTGTGTCGCGGTGTGGATATGTTTGATTGTGTCATGCCGACACGTAACGCCCGAAACGGACACCTATTTACGCTTGAGGGTGTGATTAAAATCCGTAATGCCAAGCATCGCCATGATATTGGGCCGTTAGATGCGCACTGTGATTGTTATACCTGTGCAAATTTTAGTCGCGGGTACCTGCATCATTTGGACAAATGTGGTGAAATCTTGGGGGCACAGCTCAATACCATTCACAACTTGAGGCATTATCAGTTCATCATGGAGGAGCTGAGGTCAGCGATCGCCGTCGGTAAATTGAGTGAATATGTGGAGGAATTCTATGCTCGCCAAGGTAAAACACGCATTACTCTTGAATAAACCTATCATTAACGCCATTTAAGGGCAGGTAAGCGCGGGTGAATCTGGTTATAATCGCGCCTCCTTGATATCGAAACGTCATAACAATTACAAAAATTGCCTAGCAGAGTTGTTTGGGCTTAGTTGGATCCGATCATGAACCGTTACCCCATTTGGAAGTATTTGCTTATTCTGGTGATAGTCGCCGTAGGTTTTATCTACGCATTGCCTAATATATATCCCCCTGACCCAGCCGTTCAGATTTCTGGCTCCGATGCGTCGCTAAAGATTGATCAGCGCACTATGAGCAATATCGAGCAGGTGTTAACCGCTGAAAATATTGGCTACTTTGGCGTGCAGTTTGATGACCAAAATGGCCTTGTTCGTCTAGACAGCCAAGAACACCAACTAAGAGCACAAAGTAAGATACAGGAAAAGCTAGGGAATGATTTTGTTGTCGCCGTTAACTTGGCGCCAACAACGCCAGACTGGCTGGTACGGTTGGGGGCGGGGCCCATGAAGTTGGGTCTGGATCTGGCTGGAGGGGTACACTTTTTAATGGAAGTGGATACGCCCAAGGTGCTGGCCCAGGAAATTGAGAGCATCGTAACACAGATCAAAAAGTTTTTACGCCAAGAGGGACTTCGTGAAATAGAGGTTCGTGTGCGTGATAATGTTATTACTATTTCAGCGCCTAGTGACGAGCAGCGACAACTAATTACAGAGTTGTTGCGTACAGATGTTTCTGAGCTGGAATACGAGCGTACCGAAGAAGCGGGGCAGTTTATTGTTCGGGCCCAGCTTTCGGACAGTTATATTCGGGAAAAAGAGGATTATGCGGTAACCCAGAACTTAACGACCTTGCGTAACAGGGTTAATGAGATTGGTGTTGCAGAGCCTCTCGTGCAGCGCCAGGGGCGCAACCGCATTGTGGTTGAGTTGCCGGGCATTCAAGATACTGCGCGGGCCAAGGCGATTATTGGTAAAACGGCGAATTTGGAGTTTCGTTTAGAGGTAGATAGTTCTACTCTGGCCTCGCAGCGCGAAAGCTATCCACAACGAGATGAAACCAAGCAGCGACTGTATGGCAACGCCACGGTAGAAAAGCGTCCGTTGGTGACGGGCAAAAATGTCACTAATGCGCAGGTGGGCTATGATCCCGATACAAGCATGCCCCAGGTGAATATAACCTTGGACGGCATTGGCGGTACGGCGATGCACAGGGGTACCCGTGATGATATAGGCCGCAGAATGGCGGTTTTGTTTATCGAATACAAAACCGATAAAAAGGTGGGTGTGGATGAAAATGGCGAAGAGATAACCACGTATTCGCAAATTCCTGAAGCCAGTATCATTAGCCTTGCGACCATTCAAAACTCGCTTGGTAGAAATTTCCGTATTACGGGGCTTGAAAACCCTCAGGCTGCCTCGGAGCTAGCGTTGTTGTTGCGCGCTGGTGCTCTTGCTGCCCCTATGGGGTTTGTGGAAGAGCGCACCATTGGCCCATCGTTAGGGGCCGAAAATATTGCCTTGGGCGTTAAATCTGTTCAGATAGGCTTGGCATTGGTGCTGGTCTTTATGCTGTTCTATTACCGAGTATTTGGTTTGGCGGCGAACATAGCGCTTTCGGTTAATTTGGTGCTCTTGATTGCTGTTATGTCCATTTTCGGTGCGACATTGACCTTGCCTGGTATTGCCGGAATTGTGCTTACGGTAGGTATGGCGGTCGATGCAAACGTATTGGTTTTCTCACGCATACGGGAGGAGTTGGCGAATGGTTTACCGCCTCAGACGGCCATTAAAGGCGGGTTTGACCGCGCTTTTGAAACCATTCTTGATGCAAATATTACCACCTTCATTGTCGCCATTATTTTGTACGGTATTGGCTCTGGTTCCATTAAAGGTTTTGCAGTAACGCTAGCCATCGGTATTGTTACCTCTATGTTTACCGCCATAATGGGTACTCGCGCAATCGTGAATCTTATTTATGGTGGCCGCCGCGTCGAAAAGTTGTGGATATAAGTGCACAGAAATAGCCGCACAATGCGGGCTACTAACCTTGGTTTTCAAGAGTACGAGCAAAGATCATGAGTGAACAAAAAGTTATTAATTTTATGGGGCAGCGCAAACTGGCAGCTGTATTTTCGCTGATACTGGTATTGGCTTCGATAGCAATGCTGTCGGTGAAAGGGCTGAATTTTGGTCTCGACTTTACCGGTGGAACGCTTATAGAAATGCATTACCCGGAGACAGCGAATCTGAGCGACGTTCGTAATGAGTTACGAGAGTTGGGATATCCGAGTGCTGTTGTGGCTAATTTTGGCAGTGATCGTGATGTGGTTGTGCGTATACAGGCGGGGGAAGACAAAGTCGGTGATCTCGTCTCTGATACGCTCATTGGCGCCTATAATGGCGCCGGTGAGGTGAGTCGGATGCGTGTGGAGTATGTCGGTTCGCAGGTAGGGGAGGAGTTTGCCAACGACGGGGGTTTGGGTATGTTGTTTGCCCTCGCCGTAGTGATGATATACGTTGCACTGCGTTTCCAATTCAAATTTTCTGTAGGTGCTGTTACCGCTTTGGCTCATGATGTTCTAATTGTACTAGGCCTATTTTCGGCGCTGGAATTAGATTTTGATTTGACTGTTTTGGCTGCAGTTCTAGCGGTTATTGGTTACTCACTGAACGATACCATTGTGGTGTCTGATAGAATTCGTGAGAATTTCCGAAAAATTCGTAAAACTGCGCCTATTGATATTATCAACATTTCGCTTTCGCAGACCTTGGGGCGTACCTTAATTACCTCATTAACCACGTTGTTGGTATTGGGGGCGTTATTTATTGTCGGCGGTGAGCTTATCCATAATTTTGCGTTGGCACTCATTTTAGGTGTGATAGTGGGAACCTATTCTTCGATTTATGTTGCGGCTAATGTGTTATTAGTGATGAACATATCGAAGGACGATTTGATTGTTATTGAAAAAGAAGGTGAAGACCAAGAAACCCTTATGCCATAAGGCGGTTTTCGGTTATACAAAAGCGAGGCTGGGGCCTATGTCCCTACCGCGCTTTTTTTTCGTCTGCGGATATTGGCGGGTCGGCTTTCTGCGGCGAGCTGCATATAGTGCCTAGCCCGATATTTGGGGGGGCAGTGTCTACAGCGGTATTGGAGGTGGTCTGCGGTATCGCTGTTAATTTGGGCCATAGACGCTGACTGCGTTCGCCAGTTGCGGCCTCACCTAATAGCAGAAATACCTTGTTTAAACTGTTTGTTGCTTTGCCAGCGAGTGATTCAGCTTTTGCCATTGTTCGTACCTCCGGCGGCGGTTACTGGTGCCACCTGTGAAATAATTATAGCTTTCGATCAGAAGGTCTCGCCGGAATAGAGGTATTTATTCTAAACTGGGTACAATTGAAAGCATCTGATTATGGATATTCAGCGACAGAAGAAGACATAAATGGCCTGGTTCAACAAGCAAGGGGCGGAAAGCCTCACACCAAAGAACGAAAAAGTAGAGCAATTACAAAAGCGTTTGAGGGTGTTAGAGAAGTCTGTGGCGCGCTACGAGCGTATTTTTCGCGGTAGTAGCACCGGTTACGCCTTTTTGGACTGGGATGTTACCAAGTCTCGCCTCGAGTGGAATGGCGAGTTTTGGAGCTACCTCGGCTATGGGGAAGCCGATATGGTGCATATTTCCGATTCGGAAAAATTCATGGAGTATGTTCATCCAGATGACCGGTCTAAGCTCAGCAATGCCATTCATGCGCATTTACGCGGCTTAGGCTTGGGTGAGGTGATGTTTCGCATTCGCAAAAAGAAAGGCGGACATATTTGGACCGAAGTTCGGGTGGACGCTGTGCGAGACCCGAAAGGCTGGGTGCGCTACATCTCGGGCATTGTGTTTGATGTCACCAAGCTGAAGCAAACCGAGCAGGCATTGCTGATTAGCGAGGCACGGCACGCCCGTATTATCCAGTCTTCAAATGATGGTATTTGGGAATGGTCTGCAGAGCATGGTGGTTTTCATTTTTCAAACCGCTGCTGGGAGCATCTAGGTTACACCGAGCATGATGATATTGTGAACCAAGGAATCGATCGCATGCAGGCTTGGCGAAAACGTGTGCATGAAGAAGATGTTCCGCTGATGGATCAAGCGATGCAAGACCACATTCACAAGCGAGAACCCTTTGATGTGGAGTACCGTATACGCGGCAAGGATGATCAATGGCACTGGATTCGTGCCCGAGGGCAAATGGCCTACAGCGATGAAGGTAAGCCTACGCGGATGTCTGGAACCAATATGGATGTTACCGAAATAAAGCGTGCAGAGGAGCGAGTATTAAGGGCCAAGGAGGCGGCGGAGCAGGCCAATCGGGCAAAGTCTGACTTTTTGTCGAGTATGAGTCACGAGCTGAGAACACCACTCAATGCCATCTTAGGCTTTGCTCAATTGTTCGATATGGACAAAAACCTAACCAGTGATCAGCATGTTAATGTAGGCGAAATTAAAAAAGCTGGCGAGCATTTGTTACAGTTGGTCGGCGATGTACTGGACTTAGCTAAAATCGAATCGGGGCGCATGGGCTTCTCCATGGAGCCGGTGGCGCCCATTCGATTGCTCAATGAAGTGCAGATATTAATGCAGTCACAGGCCGAGGTGTGTGGCGTAAGTCTGACTTTAGAGTCTAATGATTTTGACGAGATGACCATTGTGGCCGATGCGGTTCGGCTTAAGCAGATCTTGCTTAATTTGGTGAGCAATGCGGTCAAATACAATCGAGAAAACGGTTCTGTCTGTGTGCATTGCTCCAAAAGTGATACGGATATGTTTCGTATTGCAGTACGCGATACTGGCGCCGGCATTGAAGATAGCCTGCAAAAACAAATGTTTCAGCCCTTCAACCGTTTGGGGGCGGAGGGTAGCAATATTGTGGGTAGCGGTGTTGGTTTGGTCATTACCAAGCAGTTGGTAGAGCAGATGGGAGGTAATATTGGGTTTACCAGTATGGAAGGTGTAGGGAGTACCTTTTGGGTGGAATTCCCCGTTTATAATGGCCAGCCAATAGAGCAGCTGGCAAATCAATATGACCGTAAGCCTTCCGAGTTAAGTCGGCAAATACCCGATTTACTGGTGCTGGAAAGGAAAAGTATTCTTTACGTTGAAGATAATCCTCCCAATCAGCGTTTGATGAAGCAATTGCTGGTACGCTACCCGAACCTGAATTTGGAGATCGCAGGTGAACCATTGCGCGGTATTTTCCTAGCGAGAACCACCCATCCGGATTTGATTATAATGGATATTAACTTGCCGGGAATGGACGGCTTTGAAACGGTTGAGGTACTAAAGCAGGACCCTGCAACGAGCAATATCCCGGTTATTGCGCTCACTGCCAATGCGATGGTGCACGATATAGAGAAAGGGAAGGCTAGCGGCTTTGATTATTATTTAACCAAGCCGCTGGACCTCAAAGAGTTGATTGATGTGTTTAATGACCTGTTGGTCGACTAGCGTTAATTAATAGGTATTACCCATGTGTTTCCCCACTATCTGCAGCAGCGGTTTAAATACCTTTGGCGCTCCACATACGATGTTTCCGGTATCGAGGTAGTCACTGTCACCTTTGAAGCCACTGAGCAAGCCTCCAGCCTCTCTCACCAATAAAATTCCTGCGGCCATATCCCATGGCTGTAGGTTCATCTCCCAGAAGCCGTCAAAGCGGCCGGCCGCCACATAGGCTAAGTCCAGTGCTGCGGATCCTGGACGGCGGATGCCAGCGGTTTGCCCAGCTACGTCTCTAAGGCAGTTTAGGTATTCCTCAATATGTTTTAGCGCAAAACCGTTAAAGGGTACACCGGTGCCGATAAGTGCACCGGCTAAGCTTTTTCGCGGCGCCACGCGTATACGGCGACCATTCAGCATCGCTCCCTTGCCTCGGCTGGCGGTAAACTCTTCGCGCTTTATAGGGTCGAGCACAATGGCGTGTTCCAGTTGGCCTCGGTATTTGCAGGCGATAGAAACGGAAAAATGCGGAATGCCATGAATGAAGTTAGTGGTTCCATCAAGAGGATCAATTATCCACTCATATTCACTATTTGCGGCGCCAGATTCACCCGATTCTTCGCCAATAAACTTGTGGTCTGGGTAGGACTTGCTGAGATGATAGATAATCTCTTGCTCAGATTTTCGATCTACGTCGCTGACGAAGTCGTTGCGGCCCTTTTCTTCAATATTAATTAAATCGAGGCGCTCGAAAGATTGTTCGATCATTTCGCCAGCTTTACGTGCAGCTTTGAGGGCGATGGTGAGCATGGGTTCCATAGTAAAATCTCAGAAAAGGTGTGGGGCAAAAGGGTAAGGCTAATGTCAGCTAAGGCCTCTCCAGTGCAGTAGAAACGTGCTTGAGTGCAGATTCTATTGCGCGCGGGCCCAAGGTATCACGTGTGTTAGTTAAATGTACTGTCACCGGTGTTAGCCTATTGGACAAGCGGCGCGATTATAGCAGCACGGCTGCACGATAATCTATTATGAGAGCACTCCCTCTGGTACACTGCGCGCCTTTTGAGCAGGTTGCGAAAGGTACCTTTTGGTAAATAGCTGTTATGAATGAAGATCGTTTTCCGAAAATTCGGATGGTGATGGTAAATACCACCCATCCCGGCAACATTGGCGCTGCTGCGCGCGCCATGAAAAACATGGGGCTCTCCCAGCTCTACTTGGTTGACCCCAAAGATTACCCCGCAGAAAAAGCCGTATGGCGTGCGGCGGGAGCGGCGGATGTATTGGAAAGCGCCCGCATAGTATCCACTTTAGATGAGGCAATTGCTGATTGTGGTTTGGTGGTTGGCACCAGTGCTCGTGAGCGACGTATTCCTTGGCCCCTGTTAACTCCCCGGGAGTGCGGAGAGCGTTGTTGGGTCGAGGCTGGCGAGCATCCAGTTGCGATCGTTTTTGGCCGAGAGGATCGGGGGCTCACCAATGAGGAGCTACACAAGTGCAATTATCACGTGCATATACCTTCAAATCCTGAGTACAGCGCCCTTAACATTGGCGCAGCATTGCAGGTGATATGCTACGAAGTTCGTATGGCTTATTTAGCAGAAAAAGAGGGTAAAACACTCCATTTTGACGACTGGGACATGCCTAGAGCGGATGTTAAAGCGATGGAGATGTACTATGAGCATCTGCAGGAAACCTTGGAAAAGCTTGGTTTTATCAATCCCGACAACCCTCGGCAAACCCTTACCCGGTTACGCAGATTATTTGGTCGTGTTCGGCTCGATCAAATGGAGTTGAGTATCTTGCGGGGAATGCTTACGTCTATTCAGAATTATATTTATCATACGGATAACAAGCTTGAACAGCTCGATGATAAGCCAAAAAATTAACCCAGTGTAGTACTAGGGTAAATACTTGATTAAAATACTAGGTTATTCGATAATATTACTACCTAACACAAGAGGTAGGGGAATATGCGATTAACAACAAAAGGCCGCTACGCGGTCACAGCAATGTTGGATTTGGCGCTGCATGCGCAGCGTGGGCCGGTAAGTCTGGCGGATATTTCCAAGCGTCAAGGAATATCCCTCTCTTACCTTGAGCAGCTTTTTGCCAAGTTGCGTCAAAATACCTTGGTATCGAGTGTGCGTGGTCCTGGTGGAGGTTATCGCTTAAGTCGTGAGGCTACGGACATATTTGTAGCACAGATTATTGACGCTGTTAATGAGTCCATCGATGCCACCAACTGTGGCGGGGCGGGAAATTGCCAGCAGGGTGATGTTTGTCTCACACACTATTTATGGTGTGACCTCAGCGAGCAGATCCACGAATTCCTCAGTGCTATTAGCTTACAGAGCTTGGTTGACCGTCAAGATGTGCAAAATGTTGCGCACCGTCAGGACCAGAAAGAGCAGGTTGATACGAGTGCACTAGATAGCGCCATCGAAAGAATTAACGCTCCTGATGCGCTGTGATGACGTTAAACCCATGCTAGCGGTAATTCCCTTAATGAGAAGTCAGAAACGCCATTATGCGTAAACCTGTTTATCTTGATTATGCTGCGACTACCCCAGTAGATCCGTGTGTAGCGAAAGTGATGAGCGCCTGTTTAACCATGGACGGTAACTTTGGTAATCCAGCTTCACGCTCCCATCTATACGGCTGGAAGGCAGAGGAGGCAGTGGAGCTTGCTCGTGGTCAGCTTGCAGATCTGCTTAATGCAGATCCACGAGAAATTGTTTGGACTAGCGGCGCAACCGAAGCGAATAACCTTGCCATCAAAGGTGCTGCTTGTGCGAACAAGCACAAGGGCATGCACTTGGTTACTTCACGAACAGAGCATAAGGCTGTTTTGGATGCTTTTCAGTTTCTTGAGCAGCATGGCTTTTCCGTAACGTATTTAACGCCGGAAAGCGACGGCAGAATTACCCTTAATAGTGTCGAACAGGTGCTGAGGTCTGATACTACCTTGGTCTCCATCATGCACGTCAATAATGAAACTGGTGTGATCAACGATATTGAAGCTATTGGGCATTTGTGTAAGCGTAATGCTGTGTATTTCCATGTTGATGCGGCCCAAAGCGTCGGTAAGCTAAAGCTGAATTTGGCGGACCTAAATATCGATTTGTTGTCGCTATCTGCGCACAAATTTTATGGCCCCAAAGGCGTTGGTGCACTTTATGTGAAGCGCGCGTCGCAGGTTTCGCTCGAGCCTCAAATTCACGGTGGAGGACACGAAAGGGGTATGCGTTCTGGTACTTTGCCCACCCATCAGTTGGTGGGCTTGGGGGCTGCGGCTAGCCTCTGCTCCGAGAAGATGGGCAGTGACAACGCCAACATATTAATGCTGCGAAACCGTTTCTTGAGCGGCTTTTGTGAGCTTGAGGGATGGCAGTTAAACGGCTCACTTGATTACCGTGTTGCAGGAAACGCCAATATCAGTTTTTCTGGTGTAGAGGGCGAATCGTTGCTCATGGCTTTACGTGAGTTGGCGGTATCAACAGGTTCTGCTTGTACGTCAATGAGTGTAGAGCCCTCATATGTTTTAAAGGCAATGGGCTTAGATGACACCCTTGCTCATGCCTCTATTCGCTTTAGTTTTGGGCGATTCACAACGCAAGAGGACGTAGATTTTGCGAGCAATACCGTTGTTGATGCCGTAAGAAAATTACGTGGGAACTCATCTTCTTTACTATCCAATTCGACAGCGAGTGTATAACGCTATTTACGCCTGCTTACCATTAATATTTGCTGAACCTTATTCAGCTCGGTTGTAAATTCACTATGTCGCAAGAACACATTGACCAACTTATTAAACAGGATTACGCAGCGGGTTTTATTACCGATGTGGAATCGGAAACTTTACCTCCAGGTCTAGATGAGGGCGTTATTCGTTTTATATCGGCCAAAAAAGATGAACCGCAGTGGATGTTGGACTGGCGACTAAAGGCGTTTGAAGCATGGAAAACCATGGTTGAGCCAGAGTGGGCGCACGTACATTACCCAAAAATTGATTTTAATGCGATTTCTTATTATTCGGCGCCAAAAAGTATGGCAGACAAACCCAAAAGTTTGGATGAGGTTGACCCCGAGTTATTGGAAACCTACAAAAAGCTGGGTATACCACTGCACGAGCAAGAGGCATTGGCTGGTGTTGCTGTGGATGCTGTCTTTGATTCGGTATCGGTTGCAACAACCTTTCGCAGTAAGCTAAAAGAAGCGGGGGTTATCTTTTGTTCAATTTCAGAAGCGGTAAAAGACTACCCAGAACTTATTCAAAAATATTTGGGTAGCGTTGTTCCCCAAAAAGATAATTTTTATGCTGCCTTAAATAGTGCAGTCTTTAGTGATGGTTCATTTGTCTATATCCCTAAAGGCGTGCGTTGTCCTATGGAACTGTCAACCTACTTTCGCATTAATGAATCTAAAACTGGTCAGTTTGAGCGCACTCTAATTGTTGCGGAAGAAGGTAGTCATGTTAGCTACCTAGAGGGCTGCACTGCGCCCATGCGGGATGAAAACCAACTGCATGCTGCGGTAGTGGAATTGGTGGCAATGGATAATGCCAATATTAAATACTCCACTGTACAAAATTGGTACCCAGGTAATGCCGAAGGGAAAGGTGGCATTTACAACTTCGTCACAAAGCGTGGCGTTGCTCATACCAATGCCAGAATATCGTGGACCCAAGTAGAAACAGGGTCTGCGGTAACATGGAAATACCCAAGCTGTGTGTTAAAAGGTGATAACAGTATAGGTGAGTTCTACTCGGTTGCGCTGACTAACAATTATCAGCAAGCGGACACGGGTACCAAAATGATACATTTGGGTAAAAATACCCGTTCTACCATTATCTCTAAAGGTATTTCAGCGGGGAAAAGCTCCAATGTTTATCGGGGTTTAGTCCGAATGAATCCGGGAGCAGTGGGCGCAAGAAATTATACCCAGTGTGATTCTCTTCTCATTGGTGATAAGTGCGCAGCGCATACCTTTCCCTATATTGAAAGCAAGCATCCATCTGCGGTTGTTGAGCATGAAGCAACGACGTCCAAAGTTAGTGATGATCAGCTGTACTTATGTTTACAGCGTGGTATTGAGCTTGAGAAAGCCGTTTCTATGATTGTGAATGGTTTCTGTAAAGAAGTTTTTAAAGAGCTGCCAATGGAGTTTGCCGTCGAAGCCGGTAAGCTGTTGGAGGTAAGCCTCGAGGGGTCTGTTGGTTAGAGCTCCGTCGGCAAATTCTAGCTAGGGAAAACCCCTAGTTGCATCCGGCTACCTGCGTGGTGGTCCAATTCATTTTAGCAAGAGAAAAGAGCACAACGTTATGCTTTCCATAAATAACCTTCACGCAAGTGTTGAAGACAAAACCATACTGAAGGGGTTGAACCTGCATGTAAATCCCGGTGAGGTTCACGCAATTATGGGCCCTAATGGTTCGGGAAAGAGCACCACCGGCCATGTGCTTTCTGGTCGCGACGGATATGAGGTGACGGAAGGGACTGTAGAGTTTTTGGGTAAAAATTTACTTGATCTAGATACGGAGGAGCGTGCGAAAGAGGGATTGTTTCTGGCGTTTCAGTACCCAGTAGAGATTCCGGGTGTTAGTAATATGGAATTTATGAAAGCCGCGGTCGATGCTGTGCGAGAGCACCGCCAACAGCCACCCATGGATGCTGTTAGCTTTATGAAAACGGCTCGCCAGTTTTGCAAAGCGGTCAATCTCGATCAAAGTTTTCTTAAGCGCGGCGTCAACGAAGGGTTTTCTGGTGGTGAGAAAAAGCGCAATGAAATCATGCAAATGATGCTGCTCGAACCGAAGTTATGTATTCTTGATGAAACCGATTCTGGGTTGGATATTGATGCCTTACAAATTGTCGCGGATGGTGTAAATACCTTACGCAGCCCAGAAAGATCATTTATTGTGGTAACGCATTACCAAAGGCTTCTCAATTATATTGAGCCGGATTACGTGCACGTTTTAGTCAATGGCCGAATCATTAAATCTGGTGACAAGAGCTTGGCCCTAGAGCTCGAAGAAAAAGGTTATGGCTGGTTAGACCCTTCTTTAAGCGGAGAGGTTTGATGTCGGATTATATGCAACAGGCTATTGCCCAGCAAAGGCCGCAGCCACTTCGTTGGCTAGAGACGGTTAACACTCGCGGTAAACTATTATGGCAGGGGCACTCGTTTCCAGGGCGTAAGG
>Ga0065722_104440_pt1 | contig 14138 bp, 8 predicted proteins | sample BansetMetagenome_FD_59109 | JGI IMG/M metagenome (GOLD analysis project Ga0065722, IMG submission 59109) | Bankia setacea gill microbial communities from Puget Sound, Washington, USA - Caecum Enriched | ecosystem: Host-associated > Mollusca > Digestive system > Ceca | place: United States... | reverse complement strand
GCTGTCTTTTTATTGTTATTGACGGCAATGCAACAAAACTGCTCCTGAACGTGTCCTATAAAAAACTAGGAGCACGTCCAAAAACCTCAAGCACATAACCTGCGCCTGAAATAACTCATCAAAATTACTGACTTTCGTTTCAACCTATCAGACTTTCGTTGGGCACCCCATTTACTTATTATGGTTCTTTCGGGGCGGTCAAATAGATTGACAATAAAACTTAATACTTTAGTATTTGCTCGGATTTGTTAGCAAACTTACAGAGCAACCTTAGCAAGAAAACGCTGGCGTAAAAACAATCATAACCATTTTTAAATAACATCCTAATACTAATCTGAAATATAAATCTATGCAGTAGATTGAGTTTGACTATACAGAGTACCCTGCGCACGCCATTTTATAAATGCAACCTGCTTACCTTACCATATCGACCCTATTCACGCGGTTTAGTATGCATTACTCCCTTTTTTTGTAGCGCTAATCAAGCCACACATAGATAGACAACCCCTAATAACATATCTATTACACTAATCTATATTTATCCGACACCCATAAGCATTTAATTGATATTACGCCTAACAGGAAAAGTTAGTGCCGCTTAATAAATAAACCTACGCCCCATACCCACCCACTTTAGTGTGGGCCACTATAGGCGCCTGCCGACAATCCGCTCTATTACGTACCTTCCACTAGCCCCCGCAGTACACTCGGCAACCAATAATCAACAATATTTTCGACGCCCTCCATTACACCCCGCGTCAATAGAACTTCAATACCGGCGATAAGGTATTAATTTAAACATTCATACCGTTAACCCGAGGCCACCACAATACCGTAGATCGATAGTAACGTTGGCGTTATAGCGCCACAATAAGGACCACCGCTCTCGCTCCGACAACAGATTTTTAACCAAAAAAAAGCTAACTCAGCAGAAACCGAGTTAGCCTTGTAACGCTTAACCTAATACCATTAAGCGTTCGCGTGCCGAGTAATTACGGACGCTTTAAAAACCTTCAATTTATCCCGCGTCGCATGCCGCTTGTGAAATACAGTTTTGACCGTTCTCAGTACCCCAGCCGCTTGAAATATTCGTACAGATTGGCGCTGCCCATCCATACCAGTCACAAGTGCCGCCTGACGCAGTACTAGAAGACGATGACGAAGAACTACTGCTAGAGCTACTACTAGAAGAGCTTTGGCTGCTCGAAACAGACGAACTGCTGGAGCTTGGAGTGCTGTCACAGCTACTAATTACGCCACCGCTTCCACCTTGACCTTCACAGGTTGTACGTCCGATACAGCTTTGGCCATTCTCATAACCCCAGCCAGTATCTTGGTTGGCACATACTGGACGAGGATCATCTTGATACCACTGGCATTGCTCTTCACACTGACCGCCAGTGCTGCTAGACGAACTAGACACTGAAGACGAGCTAGAAGACGACGAAGAGGAGCTTGAAGACGAAGAACTTGAAGAGGATGACGAGCTAGACGAAGAGCTAGGAGGGTTTCCGCCACCACCAAAGGTCACATCCACACAACTAAAGAAACGCTCATAAGTTGCTGCATCTCGGCCCCACTCACCGTAAATAACATGACGGCCAGAACGGCTAGGCACATTACAGTTCGCAGACAACGTACCCGAACCTTCATTTTTGGACACGGCGCCATCTTGACGGTCACAGAAAGGTTGATCTTCGAAATCACTCCACGAAAGAGTGCTATTTGCATCAAAACTGAAGCCAGGCTTCGTTATCCAAAAAACCAATTCCTTTGTATCGCTAAAGTGCGGGCCATTTTGAATATTCCAAACAAACGTTTGGTTACCACCACTGATAGAGGTAGTGGGCCAATTAGCCGCCGTATCCCAAGGTGCTGGGTTAAAACTTTCGCCATCAAAGCCACACACATTCGAGGTACTTTTTACAACTTTACGCCCTTCGTTGTGCGCCACAACGCTCATAAAGTTGTACCAATGTGAACTTTGCCCACCGTAGTTATTAAAGGCTTCGTTACATTTACTGCTCGACGGGTTATCGGGCTTCACTTCAACACCACAGTGCTGTTGGCGGGAGGGAGGGCTTTCAATATAACCGTGGCTAAAAGCCGTAGCCGCATAACCCAGAAGCGCGAAAGCTGCTGTAGTTTTTATTAATTTAGAAGCAAACATGATATTTATCCTTTCTTGTCTTAAGTGATTAGGTAACTTCTTCCCTGAAAACAGACCGATTACGTACGGTCTAATCCCTGTGGCCATTTTGAACTTCAGCTAAACAAAGCTTCTCTAGACCACACTGCCTTGTATCGCGCCACCTTCTTGTTGTTATTGATGGCGAAATAGCAAATAGGTATCTATTCACGGTTCGAGAACAAACACAAAAATCCAGATACATCAGTACGTACCTGAGCAGAATTAAAAATTTAAATGTTGCGGGCCGACATCACCGCAATGACTAAGCCAATATCCTTCTTATTTTTATGGTTATCCCAGTGGAAAAATATTCGACAACAATTAAATGTAATCTTGCAGTATCTATCCAAACCTAAATAAAAATCAACCGCGTCACGCTAAGAGCACGTAATTTTGGCGTAAAAATAATTATGTTATTTGTACTTTTTTATTCTAATTTCAAGCTGCTATATGAAATAAGGTTTTATATTTTTATAGGGTCTAGACATTGTTTCGAATACCGTTCTCTCCGAGCGCTTTTGCGCCTTAACGAATCACCGATAAAGATTTCCAATCGCTCTATATTGTTAGGGTAGTCAAACCATTTACGAATAAGCCATTGATGGTTCGGCGCCGAATAAGCGTGAGCCTGTGGCGTACGATTACTATCTCCCCGCACCGACCATTACCCATCATTACACTGATGACCATAGTGCTTGCTTTACTAATACGCCACTATACGTTCGCCACACCGTTTACAGCCTCTCAAAAAACGCTACGCCATCATCGCGTTACGCCTTTTAGTCATTTGCGCCTAGCCTCGTAAGCATCTACTGTATAAGCATTATCTATTTCACAATATCACTGCGCTCGCCTCCCTAGCGATACAGGAATACATCGCCCACAGCGTAGAAAAAAAGCATGGCCTAATATAATACGTAAAAAAATACGTTACGGCAGTGCCAGAGCAAGCAAGGGCGGATTACTAGAGTCAACGTTCGATCAAATCAATCCATACGTTCATGAGGTTTGGACTGAATTAGGTCGTTTATAGATGATGGATTTAGGAAAAGGGGAAAGGAAAAATGCTACACACCAATCTTTTTACCAACCAAAACATCCCAGCGTTAGTAAAAAAAGATACCAAAATTGGTGCCGTAATCGAAAATGGAATTTTAACTGTTAGCATTTACCGGATGTGATCATGGGCATAAAAAAGACTCCTCAATTTCAAATAGACGCTTACACTCAACACGTTATGAGTGGCATAGACCCCGCCGTATTCAAATCGCTTAATATCGTTCAGTTAAATGCAATTAAAGCGGCTATAAATGCGAGCGCTCCGTTTCGTAAACACCCCATCGATATTCGTGGAACACTTCCCCTGTATTTTACAAAATTCTATTTTGTTTTTCTTATCGGAAAAGACCGTCGCTCACATACTCGAAACAAAGAATCTTTACGTATTGAGGCTGTTCAGGGGCTAAGCTTGGCAATGATGCTTTACACTATTTTTGCGGCATCTCTGCCCATTATTTTTATAATCCTTTACGCCCTAAAAACAATGCTGGGTATCGATATTTTTGCTGACAAACACTTATCCGATTTTTGGTAGCGATCGACCCTCAATAGTCGACTGTCAGCCGTAAACCATTGACTGCTCATACTAAGGCATCATCCGTGGCCGATGCCTCAACGCTACAGAACCTCAGCAGAATGTTTTAGCGGCCCGCCAAGTTTGCAAGCGAAATACCTAACGCGTTAGCCGCGCTAAAGCGTATAACGATACACCCTCGTGAGCGTACTTATTGGCTCTGCTTACTTTCGCGTGCATGCACATGCGTATGCTGCCAACGATTCGTTCGCCAGCGCATCCAATACATAACGGATCGACACCCTTCATCTAGCACCGCTGACAATAATATGCCGTAGATCCCCCAGCCCAACACGAACGCCATAACATAGGCCGCAGGTAACGCCACAAGCCAGGTAAATAACGGGCCAATAACCGCAATAAAAAACCCGTCTCCCGTTGCACGTAACACACCACCCACCATGACATTGATCGCTCGGGGCGGTTCAGATAAAGCAGCGAGTAAAAACAACCAAAACGAACTTCCAAGCAGCCATTCGTCATCGGTATACATATCCATAACAGGGTGGTGGAATACCAAGAGCACGCACACCACAACGGCCGAGCCCCAAAGCGCTACTTTTAAACTTTGAAACAGTTGTTTCTTCGCTTTATCGTAGGCACCTGCCCCAACCCGCTCGCACACTAATACTTGCGTGGCCATTGTTAACGCCAAGCTAATAATTAACCCCAACAAAAACGTATTGAACGTGTATATTTTTGCCGCTAGAGCTGCAGCTCCTAAGCTAGCGGCAAAACCATTGAGTACAATCATGTTGAGATCGAAGGAAAGTGGTTCAACCATACTGGGAAGCGCTATACGCAGGGTATTATTGGTTGCGCTGCGAAATTCACGTTTAAAATTTTGCCACTTAAAACCTAGCTTCACGCGAAAATATACGGCAGACCCGCTCACCACTATACCCAGAAACGAGGCAATAACACTTGCCCACGCCACGCCTACAATACCTAGCTTCGGAAAACCAAATAGACCGAACACAACCACCGCGTTTCCAACAAGGTTGGCCGTAAAAAACACAACATTCGCGTACATATTCCATTGAGGCTGTCCGTAGACATTTAGAATACTTTGAAAGATTAATTTTGCGGCCCACACGATCATTAGCCAACACACAACTTGCATATAAATATTGGCATCAAGGCGAACTTGCTCGGGCAATCCCATTGCAGAGGTAACAAGTGGCGCAACCCAATAGAGCGCCATGGCCAGCAAGCAACCCAACACAACTATCCACAACGCGTAAGTTGCAATGGTAGATACCGCTCGTTCTTTGCTCCCTGCCCCCATGCGCTGGCTCGCGATACTGGAACCCGCAAAAACGGTAACCCATAATATATTCACACAGAAGAACAGGGCGGGCGTCATAGCGCCAGCAGCGGAGGCTGCAGAGTCACTTACACGGCTAAGAAAAAATGTATCGAGAAGGGGCACGCTCAATTGCAGGCTTTGCTCTACCAGCATTGGACGACTCATGCCCCACAGGCCCTTTTGCTGGGCTGCGGTTACTTCGGTCATAGGAGGTTCACAGGTAACATGGGAGGTTATTTCGGGCGTGGAGTTTACCTTATTCAAGGTGATGACATAGATTAAATGCGTTGTTTTTTGGCTATTTACAAATCGGGATTAGGTGCTTTATCCAATTTCAGCACGCGCGTATCGGCTATGGGTTGTGTTACCGGTAAATACGGTTTCAATTTTGCTATAACCGATTCTGCACTCATACGGTATGACGTGAGCTTACCACCACAAATGGCAAGGTAGCCCGGCAAAGAAGCGGTTGTGAGCAAAGCGTTCTCACGCGAGCGTTTATTCTCATTGGCACTCGACCGTGGCAGCACACGCATACCCGTAAAGCACTCGATCACATCGTTGCTACCTATACGATGACGGGGAAAAAAGTAATTATACGCGCGGATTAAATAACGCACATCGTCAGCACTGGCTTCGCATTTTGTAGACGGCTCTCGAACCATAAGCTCTGTTGTGCCTATTAATGTTTTCCCTTTCCACGGTAAGACAAAAAGCGCGCGCCCGTCATCTGGCGACTCCATATAATAACAACACGCCATGGCAGGGCGGTTCACCACTAAATGCGTACCTTGCACAAGGTCTATCGCCATTACCGGTGGTTGCGGCACCATACACTGTACGAATTCATTCACCCACGGGCCGGTAGCGTTCACAAAAGCTTGGCTAACAATGCGGCGACCATCGCGTAATTGCGTTATATACCCTTGCGTTGCACTGTAGGAAACGCGCTCAACATCGCCATTAAATAACACGTTCGCCCCTAACTTTTCAGCCGAGTTCAAGACTGCCTCTGTCAGCGCTTTATCATCAGTTTGCGCGTCGTCGTATTCGAATAGAACGCAAAGCCCTTGCTGATTTAACTCGGCGTGAGCGCTCCATTCACGCCGAGACAACCGGCCACGCACAGGATTGTCGGGCCAACCCAACAACGCATAAAGCCACAACCCAATACGCACCCATAATGGTGATCGCTGGCTATTGTTATAAACAGGAATAATAAAACGAGCCGGTTTTACCAAACTGGGGGCGATGTGACATAACCGTTTTTTTTCTCGGAGACATTTGCGCACCAACGAAAATTGATACGTTTCTAAATACCGCAAGCCGCCATGAATTAATTTAGAGCTTTTACTGGATGTTTCTTCGCCCGCGCTTGCATTTTTTTCTATCACACATGTTGACCACCCTTGTGCAGCCGCCGCTTGTGCAACACCGGCGCCTTGTATACCCGCCCCAATAACAAGAACATCGACACACAAATAAGGCTCATCCATTGTCGAGCAAACTATCGGGAAAATCGGTTTCTATATAACTCGCTCCCATACCCACCCATTTCCGAGCTTCTTCTGATGTTTTTATGTCGTATACAAACCATTGCCAATTACCAGGCCATAACGCGGCACTGCCAATATTACTGGGGCTACAAATGAGAAAGTCAGGTTCTAATGCCAGCGCTTGCGCTTGGGCTAGCGGCGAGTAATTCTTAACGCACCAACCAACCGCTAAATCACTCCGCTGCTTGGCGATTTCCAAAATTTTATAATCGAACGACAGGAGTACGCGTTTTTTCGATAGTGCGCGTGTTGCATGTAAAACGCTATCCAATACCGCTTCACGATTCGACTGTGTAAGCGACTGCCGTTTTATTTCTACAAACACTTGCACATCGGCCGTTACAATTGCGTTGGCAACATCTTCTAAGCTGGCAAGGTAAGCCGGAAAGAACTGTTGTTTAAACTTATTCGGCTGATGAGCCGATACTTTTTTCAAATCATCCCACCGGCGCATTAGCACTGAGCCAATATCATCACACGTTCGATCCAAACGTACATCGTGCAATACGACCGGCACACCATCACCCGTTAATTGCACATCTAACTCAATGGCATCAACGCCCAACGCAATAGCCGCTTGAAACCCCATTACCGTGTTTTCGGGATACTTAGCCGGGTAACCACGATGGCCCACAATTTTCCAACTTCGCGACTGCTGCATGAGGTACCTTTGCGTTAAATAAAGGAGCGGTTAACCATTTCAACGTATTTCATTACCGAATAAGTGTGAATTACAATAGGCTAAGTTTAGTTAACAATTGAGTTTTGCGCGATTGCAATGCCCCATTAACACGCGGCTCGAATACCTGCTGCGCAACGGGCCAAACCTTGTTGGGCGCATCACTATGTATTGCCATTAAGGCCACCCCCATGAGGGTGGTTTCTGTTTGAGCTAAGCGTATCACTCTTATGCCCGTGGCATCGGCCAATAATTGCGAAAATCCAGCCACTTTACATACGCCACCACTACAATAAATGACGTTAATTGGTGCTTGCCGTACTGAGACCATTGCTTGAAGGTTCGCTGTTGCCATAAATGCAATACTCTCTAACACGGCGACAGCTTTTTCCGACCATTGCAGGGCCGTGCTTTTAGCCGCTCGTGTAGTCTCGCGATGCGGCAACGTAAAGTACGGCGTACACTCACCAGCCCACCACGGGGAACCAAGCCCACCAACAGTATTGATGAATAGCGCAGGCTCTCGCTCAGTCGCCAACCAAACTTCTAACTCATCGTAAAATTGCAACTGCGAGGCTAATTGTCCAACACACGCACTTTCCCACTGCACAGCCAACCAGTCCAATGCGGCTCCAGCGCCATTAATTGTGCCTTCAAGTACCCAATGACACTGTTCCGCAGTACTGTAACTCACGCTTTTAAGCAGACGATTAGGTGAAACCTCCTGCGTTGTTTCCGATAATATAAATGCTCCTGTACCAAAATTCGCAACCGCATAGCCGTCACTTTCCGCTTGAGCAGTTGCCAAGCATTTAACAGCATAAAACGCGGCATTTTGATCGCCGCACACCGCTACCATGGCAACATCGTTGTGATGCTTTAATCTGCCATAAGCCGCCATCACCGGTTTTATACGCGGTAACGTTGCGGGATCTACCCGAAATAATTGAGCCAGCTCTAGGCTCCAACACCGCTGTTGGATATCCATTAACTGCGTTCGACCCGCATTACACTCATCACACACAAAAGGCTGGTGCTGCAACACATTAAATAGGATAAAACTGGCCAGAGGCGCGATGCGAAGACACGACGGTTCGCCGGCAGAAACCCGTGGATACTCAACCGCTAAATGCTCTGCCAACCAGTGTATTTTCGTGGCGCCGTAATGGGGGGAAAGCACGAGACCACTGAGTGTTTGTATGCACTTACGGTGAGACGCCATCGCCTGAACGGCGACGCAGCCACGCGTATCTTGCCAACTGAGTGCGGCAGAGGCCGGTGCGCCGGTAGTGGCCTGCCATGCGATAACGGTTGAACGCTGCGTTGCAAGTGCACAAACCAACCGTTGCTGCGGGTATCCACTGTCTCGCATTATCGTCGAATACTGGGTAAGCACCGCCGCAATTACGGCATTCGTTGCCGTCAGTATGTCGGCCCCATCTTGCTGTACCGCTCCTTCGGCCAACCGCGTTAACGTGAGTCGTTGCTGCGCGGAACACACAACCTGCAGATCTTGGTTCACAACGGCCGCACGCACGCTTGTTGTGCCTAGATCAATAGCGAGCACACACTTACGGTGTTTACTGTGCTCACATAAGTCACTCTGTTCTGCTTGCAGTCGTTCACTCATTTAACGTTCAGCCCATCTATCACAACAATGCCTTTAGTATGGCAAATTACCGACCGTCGACGGCCTCTATCGCAATGTCACACGCCCTCATCCACCAAGCATTGTTCATTTATAAGCCGTATAAGTTTCGAGACTGGTCATAAAGCAACGTTATATTACGGTTCGGTACAGCTCGCCCCAAGGCCGCCAAACCTCACTCTGGCGATTACCGACTCCAAATGCGCAATGTGGCCCGCCAACGGGCATGACACCTGCGCCGAGATACTTTTTGCGCCACCACGAATAGCCATCAAACGCCAATACACTCCCCTAAACAGATGATCCGCATTTCACTCGGAAACCTAACAATCGACCTAAAATCCATTAGAAAACGTTTACCCTTTCAAAGGAAAACGTTTACCTGACCAATATATATCATATATATTGGTCAGGTCTTGCTCTCGCGGGCAGGGTTGGGGAGGGTTCAAACCGCCGTGAATATGAGCAGTCAATCAATAATCAATAATTTAAATCGAGATTTAGGACGTTTATCTATGATTAAGAAAAATAAGCTTTCAGCTGCTGTTATTGCATCTTTAGCAAGCCTGTATGGGGCAGACTTGCTAGCTCAAGATCAACAAGTAGAAGAAATTTTCGTGCAAGGAATTCGCGCCAGCTTGTCTCAAGCGACGGATTTAAAACGCAATTCGAGTGTCATTCAAGACAGTATTGTTGCCGAAGACATTGGCAAATTCCCAGACCAGAACGTGGCCGAATCGCTACAGCGCATTACGGGTGTATCCATCTCCCGCGTGAATGGCGAAGGCTCTAAAGTTACCGTTCGTAGCTTTGGCCCGGAGTTCAACTCCGTAAAACTTAACAACCGTACCCTAGCCACAACCACTAGCGGCCGCGATTTTGATTTCCAAGTGCTTCCGTCTGAATTAATTGGCGGTGCAGATGTGAAGAAAACCGCCACAGCCGATATGGCTGCCGGCAGTATCGGCGCATATGTAAATGTGCGCACGGCTCGCCCACTGAACAACGAAGGCCTTCATTTAGCAGGCTCAGTCAACGTCAAAACTCACAGCATGGCGGGTGAAGTTAACCCTGAAATCTCTGGCGTATTCAGCAACACCTTTGCTGACGACACCTTTGGTGTCTTGGCAGGCGTTTCGTACAAAAACAACGATAGCCGCATCGACAACTACCGCTCTAGCCATTGGAACCAGTACTCGTACGACGGTACCGGCTATGGCTTACCGATGGGTGATGCAACCTTAGGCGAAGACGGCAACCCAACCACGCTTGAAGGCAGCCGTGGGCCAGGGCGCTCCATTTTTAACATGATCGACGAAAATCGCGAACGTTTAGGCGCGAATATTGTTGTGCAATGGGCGCCGAATGAGCACTTCGCGACAACCTTTGACGCGTTACATTCCGAATTGGACCGTGAGTTTTTGGGGTCTGGTTTGCAAGTACCCAACCAAACGCTTTCGCGTTATACCAATGCGGTAATCAGCGATGAAGGTACCTTACTGCATGCCACTATTGCCGATACCGATATTGAGATGAACGTTGCTTACGGTCAAGAAACCTCCACCACTTCAGCATGGGGGCTAAACAGCGTGTTCACTGACGGTGACCTTACGCTGACATTTGATTACGCTCATTCCGACGCAGAACTTACCTTCGAAGGCGATGACACAACCGCCCTTCACTACACCCGTTTCGATGCCGACGGCGTTGCTCAACCGAGTGAAATTGTACTCGATTACAGCAATGACGTACCGAGCATGACCACCACCGGAAGCTTAGACGTTACCGATATTTCCAAAGTTCGCTCTGCGTGGCAGCGTTACTCGGCTTACGAGTCAACCGATGAAGTGAATGAAATTAAGCTAGATGCCTTGTACGAGATAGATACAGGTATCGTGCAGTCGGTAAAACTGGGTACTGCATATTCAGACCGTGAAATCACCTCCGCTGAATTTGGTACCGAGTTTGACCCTAGTAGCGGTGGCGAAACATGGGATGGTGCCGGCATGTGGATTGGCGATGGCTCTACGTGGGGCGACGACACCAACAACGGCGCACTACCAGCATCGGTTCTGGCCCTCAGCGACAGTGATTTTATGAATGGGGTTGGCGGAAACTTTCCGCGTCAGTGGGTACAAATCACCAACCATGACGCTTACCGCGCGGCCACCCAAACATATTTGGATCAAGCCGTAACCAATGGTGATGGCTGGCGTGCCAATATCGTTAACGCCGGCTGGGACACGGTATACGCGAGCCCTGGCGGCACCTACACCAACAAAGAAAGCGGCTTAGACGCCTATGTGCAAATCAACCTTGCCGGTGATCTTGCCGATAAAGCGTGGTCTGGTAATGTTGGTGGCCGCTATGTCACCGTGGTGAATAGTGCAAGCGGCACAGCCTCTACCATAGACTTGCTACTACTGGCCGATTCTTCAAGTTTGCCCGATCAAGTCGACAACACGGCCATAACCTCAGCGAAAGACTCCATCGTAGAAACCAGCGAAGATTACTTTCTACCAAGCGCAAACTTTAGCTTGGACTTCGCCAATGGTAACTACTTGCGCACAGCCATAGCAAAAACTATTACACGTCCGTCGCTTGGTGACGCCGGTGTGAACTTAACGGAAAGCGCAGGGGTGGATAGCCCAACCGTTACTATCGCAGGTGCAAACCCTTACCTGCAGTCATATCAAGTTAACCAGTTCGATTTGTCGTTTGAGCATTATGCAGAAAATGGTAGCGCTTACTCCGCGGGTTACTTCTTTAAAGATATCTCAAACTTTATCTCAACGATTAACACCGTTGGCCCATGGGAAGGCCCTATCGACTCATATCTACAGGCCGCGTACGACGTTAACGGCCAAGTAGTTACCTTTAACTCAACTCGCAAAGAAAATCGTCCCGGCGGCACGGTTCAAGGGCTTGAGCTAGGAGCACTGCACTACTTCGATAACCTACCGGGCATGTGGAGCGGCTTAGGCGTACAAGCAAACTACACCTACGCCGACAGTGAAGATAAAGATGCACAACCCGTTAACTTACCCTTAATTGTTGAACCCGGCAGCGCTTTAGAAGGCTTTGCGAAGCACTCTTACAACCTTGTAGGTTTCTACGATAAAGACGGTATACAAGCTCGTATTGCCTATAACTGGCGTGACCAGTTCTTAAGCAGCCGCTCCGGTGATGGTTTATCACCCGAGTACAACGATGCTTACGGACAGTTGGATATGAGCGTGTCTTACGACATTACTGAAAACGTAACGGCCTCTTTCGAAGGCATAAACCTGACAAACGAAACACGTTTGCAATACTACGGCCAACGCGATCGCGTTAGCTTGGTTGAAATGTCCGGTGCGCGTTATCAGTTTGGTGTGCGTGCAACTTTCTAAGCACCCATGCGTTTAATCGTGATCTAAACGTACTGTATGGGGGCTCACACGAGCCCCTTTTTTTTGCGCAACAATCACCGCACACAATAATAACGGTATAAACGAGAAACGCCATGCGTACGCAACAGCCCCCCTTACACTCCTATGTCATCGTCGGTGGTGGTACAGCCGGCTGGATAACCGCCGCCGTACTTGGCCGAGTATTACGCCACACCAATGCTAGCATCACGCTAATTGAATCACCCGATATAGCTACCATTGGCGTAGGCGAAGCCACCGTGCCTTCGTTTATCGATTTATTAACCATTCTCGGCATTCCAGAAGAAGACTTTATTCGCCAAACGAATGCGACCTTTAAGCTCGGCATTAAATTTACCGGCTGGCAAACACCCGACCACAACTATTGGCACCCTTTCGGCAATATAGGGGCAAGAATTGATGGCCAACCGTTTTTTCAGCACTGGCTAAAACGTTATTTTGACGGCGACAATACACCTTATACGCACTACTCGCCCTCAGCCGCTATCGCACGGGAAAACCGCTTTTATATTCCCGACCCACACAAACCCAATAATTTATCTCGGCTTGGGTACGCACTGCATTTCGACGCAACATTGGCCGCTAACTATCTGGCCCGCTACGCCCAAGAGCAAGGTGTAACGCACGTAAGCGCTCATGTAGAACACGTTAACCTAAAAGACAACGGGTATATTGAAACGGTCATACTGAAAAATGGCGACGCCATCAAAGGCGACTTGTTTGTGGATTGCACGGGGCAACGAGCCCGTCTAATGAAAGACGCCATGCAGGTCGACTTTACCTCCTGGCAAGATTTCCTACCCGCTAACGCCGCCGTCGTTGCGCAAACGGAGAACCCAGAAACGCTACCGCCTTACACAGAATCCATTGCGCACGCCCACGGCTGGCGCTGGAAAATTCCACTGAAAAATCGCACAGGCAATGGCTATGTTTACTCAAGCGACTATTGCTCTGACGAGCAAGCAATAGACCTGCTACGAAAAAGCGTTGCGTCGCCCTTTATCACCGAGCCAAGAATCCTTCGTTTCAGTACGGGGGTTAGACAAAAAAGCTGGCACAAAAATTGTGTTGCTATTGGATTGTCAGCGGGGTTTTTAGAGCCCTTAGAATCGACAAGTATTTATTTAATTATGCGAGGTGCACTTAACCTCGCCCAACTATTACCCAACCAAGATTTTGCACACGCCAACGAAGATGAATACAACAGAATTATGGCGATGGAATATGAATGCCTGCGCGATTTCATTGTGTTGCATTACTGCACCAGCAAACGTACCGACTCACCATTTTGGAACGATTGGCAAACCCGTGCCATTCCCAAATCACTGGAACATAAGCTCTCGCTGTACCAAAGCCAAGGGCGCATTGCCCGTAACGAGTTCGATTTATTCGCCGACGATAGTTGGCACGCAGTACTAACCGGCATGGGTGTTATGCCGAACGGCTACGACCCAGTAATCGCTGCATTCGAACCACTGGGAATAAGTAAAACACTGTCGATTATACAAAAGTCATTAACCCATTCTGTTCGTCAGTTAATGTCCCACAACGACTATTTGGAGCGTCTCTACTCGACCAAAACGCCCTAACGCTTTACGACCGCTACAACCTCACAATAAAAAGAACCACACCATGACCACACACCGTTCACGCATTGCTTTCGTCGAAAAAATACATATGTATTGCATTAT
>Ga0065722_104439_pt1 | contig 14161 bp, 11 predicted proteins | sample BansetMetagenome_FD_59109 | JGI IMG/M metagenome (GOLD analysis project Ga0065722, IMG submission 59109) | Bankia setacea gill microbial communities from Puget Sound, Washington, USA - Caecum Enriched | ecosystem: Host-associated > Mollusca > Digestive system > Ceca | place: United States... | reverse complement strand
GTAGTACACACTTTTTCACGGGAATTAGTAGACCATATCGTGGTGTTGCTTGCGTTTTTAATATCGAGGTCGCCGTCATTTTTTAGTATTACATACAGGCCAGAAGAGTCATTAGTATTGGAGGCCCATAAGGCAGTTCCGTTCGTACGGTATACCACAAGGTTGCCGTCATTTTGCATAGAAAGAAACGCTTTGCCTACATTAGTAGCGGTAGACCACAGGGCTTTTCCGTCTGATGTTCGGCGTAATACTACGTTGCCATCCAATTGCATAGTCAGGATGTATTTGTTATTTTCGGACGTTAGTTTTTGCCCTGGATTTAACCTTCCCGTTAGCTTATTTGTTTCTAGCGCCCATATCTCGTTATTGTTACTGTCATAGATTACGAGGTTTCCATCGTCTTCCAATACCAGTTTGGCGCCACTGTTGCCACCTGTGCCAGTACTCCAAATGGCCTGCGATTCTAAATTGTATTGCACAAGATTCCCGTTCCCCTGCATAGTGAAATAAGTATTTCGATCAGTCTTGGTGCCCGAGGACCAGACAACGGTGCCATCTGCCGTTGAACGTACCACTAGGTTTGAGTCTCCCTGCAAGGTGGCCCTATAATTTCCGTTATTCGATAACAAGTAATCACCGCTGTAAAGCCTTTCACTAGGGTCTAACGTATCGCTTGCTTGCGCAGTGAGGCCAAAACAGACGAAAAGAACACCTACACAGAATTGTATGGAACGATGGGTTGGTTGTTTGTAAGACATGCTATTTCCTTTTTTTTAGGGTCAGGGGTGAGGCATAACGTTGAATACACTTGTTTCTACTCTGGTAATGCCTGCCTATATTGCGTGTATTGGTACGGTTTAATCAAATACCGCCCTAACGCTAAAAAATAGTGGCGCAGTGCAATCTTAATTACCTGAAGAAAACCTAAAGAAATGGCAATGCACGATGCTTTATTACGTTTACTTGTTGGGATAAGTATTGCCGGTAATACAGGGGAAGTGATTGATTTTGTTGGAACTATTTATTGTGGTAATCGCTGGTCTGCGTGTGTAGTGAACAACATATGACAAATAGAAGACAACAATAAACTAGCCACGCGTTTGCGTTACCGATTTTTTGTCGTATGGTTTTTTTTGCGCTTCTAAAGACTTTTTGGTTTTGCATAATCTTATTTCGCTATTTTCATAGTGAATTATTACAGTTTAGCGGTATGGTGCTAGACCTTGCTCTCTCCCGCTTTTTTCTATACTAGCAACGCGTACAATCGGCGCTAATATTTTCTAGCCTTTCTCTAACCTTTCTTGCCTCAGAAGCATCCATCGATTTTACTAGGCGGTTGGTACTTATTAAAAGGTGTGCATAAGTGCTTCTGTCTGATAACGGCAGTTCTACTTTACCTAGATAATCATATATTTCTCCGGCGTACTCATTTCTGTCCTTTTCTTCTAATGCATTTTTTCTCATTAGAAAAAACGCGAAAGAGGTGACCGTTGTAATCGCACAGGACGGATAGAATGTTCTGGTACTCAATGAGTTGTTATGGCCTATCACTAGCTGATTGTCTATAAATTTTACTGGTAGCGCTGAATCTAAAGCAAAGTAGTACAGCGTATCGATGTCGGAATACACGTGTTCCAAATACCGCCGGCCTTTTTTACTAATCACATACATTATGGCTTTGTCGTATTTGGAGTCGATCATTCCAAACGCTCTTAGGTGTTTTATGTCATCGAGCACTAACGCTTTTGGGTAAAGTAATACTTCAGAGAGGTAGTTAATTATTAGCGCTTCAGAAATCGTGCTATTTTTATTAAGCATCTGTAATATTCGGGTTTTACAGAGGCCAACCCAGTCGTTTTGGCTCATACACGGGTAGTTATCGAGATCGAAATAGAAGAGATTCATACAGCATACACCGGGTTCTGTATTGAGATCTCCCCATTGCCTTTTGGTATTGAGAAACAGCCTGCCATTTAGATAACGATTTCTCGGCCTAAGCGTTTTTATATGTGACTCTAGGTTTACGTTGCGCTTGTTCAGTTGCTTTATACGGTAATACACTTGTGAAATTAAGGTTAATTTATTATGGAGGAATTCCCTTGCGTTATTATGGCTTTGGTCTCCAACATCAGGGCTAACACTGCTCACAATTGACCGGGCTATTTGGTCGTATAGCCCACCTGTCTTAAAATGTTTGTCTTTTGAAAAGGCATAGCGCTGGGTAATAATTTCTTTAAAACAAGCTGGGCTGTGGTGAATGGAGTGCTGTTCTAAGTAAAGCTTTGTATCCAATTGAATGGGGTGGCCAACCAGAATATCTATTAGGGTTCTTTCCCTTAGTGCCATGTAATGGATATTTTTCTCTTTTGGGCGCCTTCGACTAAACTTATGCGCTTCGGTAAGCATGTGCTTATAGTAGGGTTCTGCGCTTTTTTCATTGATATGCACGTTGTCTACGCCATCAACAATTTTTAGTATCCATATATCATGTTGATGGAAGTATGCCTGTAATTTTTTGGAGATCGCTATCCACCGCCTTTTTTCAAGTTGGGAGGTATCAATAGAACCTTTCATAACACATTTATAAGCATAGCTATAGTTGGTGCCTTCATCTACCTCTTCTTTTTTAATCGTTGTTCGGATGTCGGTTATGCAGCTGTACAATAATTTTGGTTGTGTTGTTCTATCGTTTCTACTAACGGGGTAATCTACAACTGGCTTTTCGTTCTGCATATTTTTGAGAATTTTTTCAAAAAATGGTCTTTTTTCGTCCATGCAATATTTTGAGAAAACATATAGAAATTGAATGTCGAGATATTCGTCTATATCGACTAGCCGTTTCACCGTAAGGCTACTAAGATCGTTGGTTTCATCTATTATTTCGTATTGATTGTCGTTTTCTTCGAGTTCTTTTTGAAAGCCCAGCCATAGTTGGTATAGTTTGTGGCCATCACATCTCACCCAGAATATATTGTTTCTTTCTAATTTTTCGTTATTTTGTTTTAGCCAAATATTTTGTAGGGCTGTTTTACCGGAGCCTTTGTTACCAATATGTACAACGTTTTTTATTAGCTTAGGGTTATCTTTAAAGGTGTAAACAATATCGAGCAGCTTAATGGTTTTTGTTTTAACAAAATATTCGCATAATTTGTAGTCGCTGTAGGGGTTGAAACTACCATTGTCAATTAGGCTTTTAAAATCTTCTTGGCTTGTTAGAAATTCAACTTCGTTTTCTTCCAAGAAGATGCTGTTTATTTTTTCGTGGTTGTGACCACCCAATAAATTTTTCCTTATCTGTTCGTGGTCCGAAGGGTAAGCATACGGGCCTTTCAGGCTTTGTTTTTCTCGGTTAGAGAAAAAGTTGGGCGATACCATTTCTCTATCGAATATTTTTTTTAAGTCTCGTCTTATTTTGGTATGCACGCTCAGTCTCCCTTATGACTCAAATATTATTCTTACCTTAATTAAGTGCACTATTTCTTTGCGTAGTTGATGAATTTCGTTAAGGTTATCTTCCTTGCCTTCCGTGGTTTCTATTTTTATCAATAATGCTTTTACTTTTTCTAGTAACGCTTCGTATAGATAGATTTCGTTACCGACTACATATTTTTCAACATTATCTATGGCGGTTTCTATATCTTTTTTATTAGGATCTAGGGCACCGTATTTTTCAGTTAAATCAACTATCATCATCCATAGTTCGTTGAGTTTTATTTGTTCTTCTTTATAAAGGTGAACTTTTCGCTCGATATCGAGCTTTTGGGTGGTTTGTAGTTCAACTTTAAATTTTTCAAAATCTTTTTTAAAATGTTGTGTTACTAAGCCTTTCGATAGGAAAACAACAAGACCCGATACAATGCCGCTGGTGATAACCGATACCAATAAATCCATAGTTTGCCCCTTTAATCGTTAGCCTTTACGGTGTGCTGGCGTATGGCGTTTTTCGGATGGTTCTCGTTGCAACGGTGGTGTCCTTATTTTATGGGTTAGCTCGGCCAGTTCTGCTTGTAACGTTTCCGTACGCGTTTGATATTCAGTTTTTTTACAATGCTCTATCTGTTGCTTAATGTCTTGAATTGAAGCGAGGGCTTTAGCCGCTTTGGGCGATAGGTTATTTTGGCTAGCCGCTAGTTCGGTAACCAGGTCTGTTAGTAGGGCTAGTTGGTGTCCATAGGTAGCAATATTAAAGACTTTTTCTTCAATAACTTTATCACCAGCATGCTTTTGTATGGCTTGAAAAAATTGGTGGTTGTTTGGGTGAAGGTCTTGTTCAACATCACCGCTGAGTGGAAAATGAATAGTCGGTGCCCAAGATAAGAGTAGCCATGGGTTCATGACGGTAGTCTCCTTTTCTACGGTTCAAACACATTGAGATTAACGCTTTTTTCGCGTCGTCAGTAACTTTCAGTAATCTACCGCTTTCATTATTTTTTTTACCTTTGGCTTAACTGCTTCACGCTGCCTATTCGGTGTTATTCGCGTAGGCTAGCGTGCTTTATGCTTCAGCCGTGCAGTAGTAATTTGCATACTCTTCTAGGCATTCGGGGTTGGCGATTGCCTCTTTATTGGTGAGAGGCTGGCCATTGATAACGCGTGTTACGGCAAGTTCTATTTTTTTGCCCGACCGCGTATAGGGAATGTCGTGTACAGCGTAGATGGCGCTAGGTACATGTCGCGGCGTGGTATTCATTTTTATGCGCTGTTTTATTTCAGCTATTCGCCCGTCAGACAAATGCTCTGCCAGTTTCATTTTTACAAATAGTACAATATTTATATCGCCCTCTTTGTGTTGGCCTACACACACTGCGTCTTCTATATAGCCTAGAGTTTCGGTTTGGCGGTAAATTTCACTTGTACCTATCCTTACGCCACCTGGATTTAGGGTTGCGTCACTTCGGCCGTAGAATATTGCGCCGCCGTGACGGGTTATTGCAATGTAATCTCCGTGATACCACACGCCCGGGTAGGTATTAAAATACGTGGCGCATAGGGTGTCGTTGCCTGGGTCGTTTAAAAAATATAGCGGCCTTGATGGAAAGCTTTTTCGACACACCAGCTCACCTTGCTGCTCTTTTGCTGCGGTTGTGCCGTCGGGTTTTAAGCAGGCTAAATCCATACCTAGGCCTGCACACTGTAATTCGGAGCGGTACACCGGCAAGGTTGGGTTACCGAGAAAAAAGCAGCCCAGTATGTCGGTGCCACCCGAGATGCTGGCCAACATAAGATCCCGTTTCAACCGGTTATACACAAAATCGAATTGTTCGGGTAACAGCGGCGCACCGGTACACAACACTGTTTCGAGTGTTCCAAAGTTAAACGTGGTTAGATCGACCTTGCTGTCTTCTAATGCTTTTAGGTATTTAGGTGACGTTCCAAAAATATTGATTTTTTCGTCGTCGATAATCCGGATAAAACGTTCGAAGCTTGGGTAAGCTGGCGAGCCTTCGTAGAGTATTGTGGTGCCGCCAAAATAGAGTGAGCTAACGAGCCAGTTCCACATCATCCACCCACAGGTTGTGAAGAAGAACAGGGTTTTATCAGCATTGTGATCACAGTGTAGGCCAATTTCTTTTATGTGCTGAAGTAACACGCCACCATTGGCGTGTACGATGCACTTCGGTTTGCCGGTAGTGCCGGAGGAATACACGATGTAGAGCGGTGCGTTGAATGCTCTGCGTTTATACGTAATGGCCGTTCGGCCACCTACCGGTTGGGGTTGCCAAAATTCAGCATTCTGTATACTGCCGATGTTGGGTTGGTAGTGGTAGCGGTCAACCACAATCACTTTTTTGATAGAGGGTATCTGTTCTACGATACTGGCTATCTTGGCGGTACAGTCAAAATATCTGCCACCATATTCATAACCTGCACACGCAATAAGTACGGTTGGCTTTGATTGGCCAAAACGATCAATAACCCCTTCAATTCCAAAATCGGCGCTCGTTGAGGTAAACACACCTCCCAGTGCGGTAGTCGCCAACATTGCGATAACGGTTTCGGCAATATTCGGCATGTAGCAGGCAAGCACATTGCCTTCTTTAAACACGTCGTTCAATTGTTGTTGTAAGCTGGCTACCTGTTGCTTTAACTCGGCATAGGTTAGGCTTTGTTTTTCGCCGTTTTCTAACAACGATTGTATCGCTACGGTTTTATCTTCACCTTTAGCCAATAAATTTTCGGCAAAATTCAGTTTTACGTTTGGGAACCAGCCGTAATGATGGAACCCAATATCGGTTACCGCAGGTATCAGTTCACCTTCGAATGTCACCTGAAAAAAGTGAAAGAGCTCAGTCCAGAATAAAGCGGGATTTTCGATCGAAAAAGTATAAAGGGAGGCGTAGTCGGGCTTTTCTAGCGAGTGGGCGTTATCAATATAGGCAATAAAACGCCACATCTCCGACTGCTGAACGCGTGTGTCATCGGGTTGCCAAAGCATGGTAAAGCTCCTATTAGGGTTACTAGTAGAACTTCACATAACCGGCCATTGGGTAGGCGGGTGTGGAGGGGTAGATAAAGTTTAGCGCATTACATGCTGCATGACAGCATTTTAACCGGCCATTTTCAGGGCACGCTTATATCCGTGCTTAAAGGCAACATTCACAAAACCAATAACGAAACCAAGTAACGCGCCATAGAGGTGAGAATCAACAATCACGGGAGCGTTCATCGCTGCTTCTATATAGCCTGCAGAATAGTAGGTTGTTTGTTCGTAAACGAGCTTTGCAAATACAAACACAAGCATGGTGAACAACGATAATCGGTTAAATTCACGTGGTGCCCATAGCGCTATAATTGCGAGCATAACGAATAAGCCGTGTAACACGCCGCTAAGGCCTGCGTAATAGTGTAACGCGGGGTTGTAGATTAACAATAAAATACTAATTCCCACGGCGAGCGTGAAAACACTAAGCCACCAGACAATGGGCAACACTAGCGCTCTAAATATATACGCGATTAACACAAAGCCAAGTAGATTCAGTAGTGTGTGTGTTACGCCTAGGTGCACAAGATGACCACTCAAAACACGCCAAATTTCTCCCTCTAAAATAGCATCACGTTGGTATTCCAGCAGCGGGTTAACAATACCGCCGCCAATACCGAGCGCTAATATCACCATTAATACTGGCATTAATTGGAAAACCACCACGGGATTGATAGTATGCGCGGGCGATGGGTAGGACATTAAACTCTACTTTTAGTGGACGTTGAATACGCTAATTATTAAACGCTCTACTATGGATTACCAGCGCCACTCGCGCGCTTTATTTACATAACAGTTAGGAAGTCACTCATGTCATCAAGCGATACATTAATAGCGCGCAGTGGAAACAAATGTGAGCTATGTGGTAGTGAACACTCACTTACCGGTTTCGAGGTTCCCGGCAACGTTTCAATAAACGTTGATATCCTGTTATGTGCGGTTTGCCATGGTCAGCTATCAAACCCCGTAACCCTCGACGAATCTCATTGGCACTGCCTTAAAGATTCCATGTGGAACCCAGAGGCCGCTGTGCAAGTGATGGCTTGGCGGTTACTAACGAAATATAAACAAGCTGCTTGGGCATCCGACCTTCTGGATGTTCTGTATATCGATGACGAGAAGCTCGAGTGGGCACAAAGTGATCCCGCCTTTTTCGATGATTTAGTCGCAACAAAAGATTCAAATGGTGCTTTATTAGCCGGCGGTGATACCGTCACTATTATTAAAGATTTAGACGTAAAAGGAACGGGGTTTACTGCCAAACGCGGCACCGCCGTTCGTAATATCTCACTCTGCGCTAATCCAGAACACATTGAGGGAAAGGTTAATGGTACACGTATCGTATTGCTTACTTGCTATGTTAAAAAATCGTAAAAAATTTGCTGCAACATTTGGCGGCATCATTACATTACTGGCGACGCTGTTATGCAGTGGTACGGCGGTCGCGAAAAACGTAGACGCCACGAACAGTGCTTTTCAGTACTCGGGTCGTATAGATTTTGCGAATAAGGCGGTGCCCGTACTTATTTGGCAGGGCTCGACCGTTACAGCGCGGGTTAAAGGTAACGCGTTAGCCTTTCGCTTTTCCGGTTTGGAAGGTAATGTTTATTTCGACTTAACGGTTGGCGATACCAAGGCCGTACTAAAAGCCACGAATGGCACAGTTAAAAGCCCACTAACCTTATCGGAAGGTTGGAACACTATAGCGCTCTTTAAGCGTTCCGAAGCCAGTGTTGGGCATGTAGGGTTTGAAGGCGTGGTAACCGATAATGGCGCACAGGTTGCTGCATTGCCGGCTTCTAATGCCAAACACCGTTTTATCTTTTACGGTGACTCCATTACCGCAGGTGCTTGTAACGAAGATGGGGAAGAAGACCAATGGGGCGATTTCTCCACTCATAACAACGCTAAAAGTTACGCCGCAATGGTGGCAAGCGATTTCTCTGCCGATTATCGCAATATCGCCATTAGCGGTGTGGGTATTTCCATGGGTTATCAGGCTTATCGCATTGGCCAAGTATGGGACCGTTATTATCCAGACCCAACCGCACCAAAAGCTGACTTAAGCAGTTATAACCCTCACGTTGTTTTTATGAATTTTGGTGAGAACGACGATTCCTTTACGACGAATAAACAGCTTCCGTTTCCAACGGATTACACCAAACGCTACACAGATTTGGTAAGAGAGGTGAGGCTCGCGTACCCCAATAGTAGAATTGTTATTCTTCGTGGTGGTATGTTTGGCGGTGCAAAAAGTACGCGTTTAATCACTGCGTGGAAGGCCGTTGTAAAGCAAATGGAAGCAGAAGATAGCCAGCTAAGCCATTATGTATTCGACCATTGGCACAATTTGCACCCTCGTGTTGAGAATCATCGAAAGATGGCTGATGAACTAGTCGCTTGGTTAAAGACCCAAACCTGGTTTAACCAACACTAGAATCGGGGGCCTTCAAACAGGCCCCATAATTTTTACGCTCTTATTTGTTCAGTAAAGGAAAATCTCCCACAAAACTTGCATCGTACACTTCGCCCGTTGCCGCCATTAATATGAACAACGTTTTTTCAACAGCTTTATTTTCGATCGCTACAATATAGTACTCGTCCGTTTGTTCTTTGATCACAGCGGATTCTTGTGACAAAGATTTCCAGCTAGTCGGTAATTGACCAAAGGGTAAGCCAACATCTCTTTGCGTAAACTCGCCCGTAATGTACAGCGCAATTTCTTTCGCTTTTGAGGCTGTTATGGGTTCATGATGGTCGTGATCACCGTGCGCTATTGTTTTGGCGCAGCTGAACGTTAATAGCACGAGAATTACAATCGCATTAAATGTTTTCATTATAGTTTTTACTCTTTAGTGTTTACTGACTAACAGGAGAAGCTTCCGATGACGGGGTTAACAGTGCATTGGGTAGGTGCACCCGTTTTGGGTAGTTTAACGTAGGCTCTTTATTTTCCGCTGCATTGATATCTTCATGGGCGTGATAGTGATTATCGTCACTTAAAGGAAAGTCATCTACATAAGCACTATGTTGGTAGCTGTGCAATTGCATTAAACATAAAACAGCCCCCATCAATATTAAAACGGTATTCGCCACTCGGCTAAATACGATAAAACTTTGGCGACGGCGCCAAACAGCCAGCATGAGTAAAAATAGGCACAGTACCGCTATTTGGCCTATCTCGACCCCAACATTAAAAGCAATGGCCTTAGCGATAATACCGTCATTGTTGAGCGGTAATTGTTGTAAGCGTGTTGATAACCCAAAACCATGAATTAACCCAAACACAAAAACCATGACGACAATATTGGGTGATCGAACCTGTAAGCAGCGCTGAAAACCACCAAGGTTTTCAAACGCTTTATACGAGACCGTTAGCGCGATAACGGCATCGATAAGATAATAATTTGCCTGTATACCCCAAGCGGTCGCTAGTATAAGTGTTAGTGAATGGCCCAACGTAAATGCTGTTACAAATTTTACGATGTCTTTTACATTATCTAAAAAGAAAACCACACCTAGTAAAAAAAGCAGGTGATCGTAGCCCGTTAGCATATGCTCCGCGCCGAGTGCTATATAGTCGAAAGCGGTGGCGTTAGCCATTCGGGCATACGCTTCTTCCGATACGCCATGGGCCCAACTAAAAGATGTCGTAAACAATAAAATACTAGCGGTTATTATTTTCATAATTTTTGATTAAAATGGAACTAATTATTTTTATTCGAATGGTAAAAAGGCGAGTTAAAAACTCGCCTTTTTACAGTGCAATTAATGATGACACTTATAGGGTATCAAATTAATTTTAGGCCGTCGCTATCTTCAAACTTACCCATGAGGATAATAATAAAATCGATAAACGCCCAAACACCTAAACCACCTAACGTTAAAAACTGAATAATACCTGTTACTACACGGCCTACATAGAACCTGTGTACACCCAATACACCCAATAAAAAACACAGTATTGCGGCGAAAACTTTATTTTTAATACTGACGGTTTCACCGTAAATAATATCGTCTTCATTCATGTTCATATCTGCATCCTTGCTCCGCTACTCTTGGGTTAAACGTCTAGGTTTGCAACAGCAAGTGCATTCGTTTCTATAAACTCTCGCCTAGGTTCAACATGGTCGCCCATTAAGCACGTGAAGATTTGATCAGCCGCTATGGCGTCTTCAACCCTTACCTGCAGCATACGGCGCGTTTCTGGGTCCATGGTCGTTTCCCAAAGTTGTTCTGGGTTCATCTCCCCTAGCCCTTTATAACGCTGAATATTGTAGCCTTTTTTGGATTCGGTCATTATCCAGTCGAGCGCGTCAGCAAAGTTATCGACCTCAAAACGACGTTCACCTTTTGCAACATAGGCGCCCTCTTCAAACAGCCCGTCGAGCTGTGTACCTAACGCACAGATGTTTCGGTATTCATCAGAGGCAAACAACTCAGAGCTCATACGAACGTCGTGGTCTACGCCGTGTGCCGTTACGGTTAATAATGGCGTGAACTCACCGCGCTCTTTATTTTCAATCACCTGGGCTTTGAAACTATGGGTTTTAGAATGTTCGTTGAGAGTATCGAGACGACCTTGAAGTTTTACCACCCAAGCATCTACCGGCGCTTTTTCGCCCATAGTATCGGCTTCCATTGGCACTAGATAGACCAACTCTTGCAAGACTTCTTCTGGGTATACGCGTGAGAGCTTATTAATAACACTCATAGTTGCGCGATAGTCTTTTACCAACGTTTCTAACTTGTCTCCCGCTAACGGTGGCGCATCGGCCGAGAGATGCAGCTTGGAGGTATCTAGGGCTGCGCTGGTTAAAGTAGCGATTAACGCTTCATCATCTTTAATATATTGCTCTTGCTTGCCTCTACTAATTTTGTAGAGTGGTGGCTGCGCAATGAAGATGTGGCCACGTTCAATTAACTCGCGCGTTTGGCGGAAAAAGAACGTCAGTAAAAGCGTACGAATGTGGGAACCATCCACATCAGCATCCGTCATGATAATAATACTGTGATATCGAAGTTTATCGGCATTAAATTCTTGAGTGCCAATACCACAACCTAATGCGGTAATAAGCGTACCCACTTCTACGCTCGATAACATTTTGTCGAAACGGGCTTTTTCAACATTAAGGATTTTACCTTTCAACGGCAATATAGCTTGTGTGCGTCTATCGCGGCCCTGTTTAGCTGAACCGCCCGCAGAATCACCCTCCACTAGGTATATTTCAGAGAGTGCTGGATCTTTTTCTTGGCAATCGGCCAGTTTTCCCGGTAACCCTGCTATATCAAGAGCGCCTTTACGACGAGTCATCTCACGGGCCTTACGCGCCGCTTCTCTCGCTCTGGCCGCTTCAATCATTTTGCCTACAATTTGCTTTGCTTCTTGTGGGTTTTCCATCAAGTAATCATTGAACGATGCGCCCATCTCCTGCTCTACAGCTGTTTTTACTTCAGACGACACTAGCTTGTCTTTTGTCTGGGAAGAAAACTTTGGGTCTGGTACTTTCACGGAGATAATAGCTGTTAGGCCTTCGCGAGCATCATCGCCCGTAGTATTTACTTTTTCTTTTTTACCAATACCTTCACGCTCTATATACGTATTCAAACCACGCGTAAGCGCCGATCGAAAGCCCGCCAAATGTGTGCCGCCATCGCGCTGGGGGATGTTATTGGTGTAACTAAAGATGTTTTCTTGGAAACCATCATTCCATTGCATTGCAACTTCAACGCCTACGCCGTCTTCTTCGCGTTGCGTTGTAAAATGCATAACCTTATTCACGGGGTTCTTGTTTTGATTCAAGTACTCTACAAACGCTCTTAAACCACCTTCATATTCATAGGCTTCTTCTTTCCCGCTACGCTCATCCTGTAGAACGATACGCACACCAGAATTAAGAAAAGAAAGTTCGCGTAAACGCTTAGCTAATTGCTCAAAATGGAACTCTATATTGGTAAATGTTTCGCCAGAGGGGACAAAATGCACTTCTGTACCACTGCTATCGGTTTCACCAATTACAGCTAGTGGCGCTTGAGGAACACCGTGCTTGTACACCTGTTCCCATACTTGTCCACCGCGGCGGATAGTGAGCTTTAGTTTTGCTGACAGCGCATTTACAACAGAAACACCTACACCGTGGAGGCCACCCGATACTTTATAGGTGTTATCGTCAAATTTACCACCGGCGTGAAGTACGGTCATAATTACTTCGGCGGCCGAAACACCCTCTTCATGCATTTCGGTTGGAATACCACGGCCATTATCAGACACGGTGATCGATTCATTAGGATGGATGACAATGCGAATCTCGCTACAGTGGCCCGCGAGCGCTTCATCTATCGAGTTATCGACAATTTCGAATACCATATGGTGAAGGCCAGTTCCGTCATCCGTATCACCGATATACATACCGGGGCGTTTACGTACGGCATCTAGGCCTTTTAACACCTTGATACTTGACGAGTCGTAGTTATGTTCTTCGCTCATAGTTCGAGTTCATCTCTTATTTGTGCATTAGGTGGTAACTTGGACCTTCCCATGTTCCACGTGAAACATCTTTAAAGTGTCTATTGTCGGCAGGTGCCAACAATCTGTAATCATTTCTGGCTCAATAGCCGTAACAAAGACTTGTGTAGAAAGCCGGCGTATAGCCTCCCCCACTGTCTGTAAATTTTCGGCATCAAGTTCCGCCGGTAGATCGTCGAGCAAAATTACCGGTTTACGGCCTGTTAACGTATGAAACACGTTAGCTTCTGCAAGAAACAAAGCCGTAATAACGGATTTCTGTTGGCCGCGAGAAAGCAACTCTACCGCTGGCACCTTTCCTAAGCTTATTTTTAAATCAGCTTTGTGGGAACCAACACTGGTGTAACCGAGCTTAGTGTCTCTATCCAGATTAGCGATTAGCTGCTTTGAATAGCTAACGCCCTCTTTCCAGCCGGAGTGGTAACTTAACGTAAGGCTGTCTTTAGAGCCAATATCACCGCTCTTATCGTGCGTAAACTCAAAGGTATTCAGTACCCGGTAAAACTCTTCTCTATACTGGGTAAAAACATCGCCCCGCATAGCCTCTATTAGCTCCGCTAACTGCACTAACTCCCTATCCCATGGGGCTAGCTCGGGGGCGCTAATTTTACCAGATCGGAGCAAACTATTCCGATGTTTGACGCATTTGGAGTAGTCCTTCCAGCAGTTTTTATACTCATGTTTCACGTGAAACACCAGCCAGTCGAAAAACTGCCTTCTATGGCGTGAGGAACCTTCTAACAACTGGAAAGAGGAAGCGTTTAAAATTAAAAGGGGTAGCTGCTGTGCAAGCTCCGCTGCGGTGTAGGTTGGTTTCCCATCAATACGGATACGGATAACCCCTCTTGCCTCACGCGTAATACCCAACTTTTGCTGAACACCACTTTGCCCGTGCCCCAGCTCCCCAAATACCGTAAAACCGGTTTCATCATGAGTGATCAATCGTCGGTACTTGTGTGTTCGGAATGACCGTCCATGGGCCAGTACACTTATACTTTCAAGCAAAGAAGTTTTACCGGAGCCATTTTGGCCTACGATTAAATTGATACCTTCACTCGGCTGTATTTCAACAGAGCGAAGGTTTCGGAAGGACTGTATCTTGAGTTTACTGAGATGGGGCATGTAGAGCCGAATAGACGCGCATAAACACCGAG
>Ga0065722_104438_pt1 | contig 14176 bp, 7 predicted proteins | sample BansetMetagenome_FD_59109 | JGI IMG/M metagenome (GOLD analysis project Ga0065722, IMG submission 59109) | Bankia setacea gill microbial communities from Puget Sound, Washington, USA - Caecum Enriched | ecosystem: Host-associated > Mollusca > Digestive system > Ceca | place: United States... | reverse complement strand
TGCGGTTTTATTGGCGGGTGCTTGCTCAGATAAAACCCAGACCCCCGTTCCCAGTGGTGAAAACACCTTGCCAGGCGTGGCTGGAAAACCCAGTGTTACCGATGTTGGCGAAAAGCTCTTTAACGATGATTGGCATTTTCTGCGCAGCGATTCGGTATTGAGCTTAGACCAGGCTAGTGCGCGCACAGATTGGCAGGCAGTTAGTTTGCCCCACACCGCCAAGCTCGAGCCGTTGATCGTCAATGACCAATGGCAGGGTGATGCCTGGTACAAAAAAACCATCCCCTACCATTCGAGCTGGGCAGAAAAGAAAGTATTTCTGCACTTTGAGGGGGCCATGAATACGGCCGAGGTATGGTTAAATGGTCAAAAAGTGGGCGCGCACTTGGGCGGGTATCTGCCGTTTAACATTGAGTTAAGCTCCCAGCTTCAAAATGGCGACAATGTTGTCATGTTGCGTTTAGATAACCGTGATAACGACATAACCGGCCCCAAGCCCTTAGCTGTTTTAGATTTTAATATGTATGGTGGCATTTACCGAAATGTGTGGTTGCGTGTAGAAAACCCCATTCATATTAGTGATGCCATCGCCGCAGGCAAGGTTGCTTCGGGGGGCATTTTTGTGCGTTATCCGAAAGTGAGCCAGGCGCTTGCTGAGGTTTCGGTGCAAACCCATATCGCCCACAATGGTAGTGCCGAGGCTATTGAGGTGGCGCACACTCTACGATACAAGGGGGTGGCAGTGGCGCAGAGCAGTCTTACCCTTACTGCAAGCTCCAAGCTTGTTGATGGTGTTGAGTCTACTCAACTACTTCGCGTTACCCAACCGCAGTTATGGTCGCCATCACAGCCTCACTTATATGCGTTAGAAACGCGGGTTATCGTCGGCGGGCAAGTGGTGGATAGCGAACAAACACGTATTGGTATTCGCGAATTTACCTTGGTTGATAATCAGCTGCATATTAATGGTGAAGCGATCTTTTTGAGAGGGGTTAATCGCCATCAAGAATATCCTTATATTGGTTATGCCTTATCCGATGCCGCGCAGGTTCGAGATGCAGAAAAAATTAAGGCCGCCGGCTTCGACTATGTACGTCTTTCTCACTACCCCCATTCCAAAGCGTTTGTGCGAGCCGCCGACGAGTTGGGTTTGGTTTTGCTCAATGCCATTCTGGGTTGGCAGTTTGTGAATGACGACCCGGCTTTTACCGAGCATGCACTGCAAACCTGTAGAGACTTGATTCGTCGTGACCGAAACCATGCCTCTGTTCTGGCTTGGGAGTGTTCACTTAATGAAACCAATATGGGGGCTGAGTTAGTTCAGCGATTACACCAAACCGTGCATGAAGAATACCCTGGTAAAAATGTGTATTCTGCGGGTTGGACAGCAGAAGATTACGACATCTATTTACAGGCGCGTCAGCATCGTTTAGGCCATTATCAAGAGCCTACAAAACCTTATGCCGTGTCTGAATACGGTGACTGGGAATACTACGCGATGAATGCCGGTTTGAATCAGGATAGCTGGGGCGACTTACTGCAAGAGCAACGCTCTAGTCGACAGTTGTTAAGTGCGGGAGAAACACGATTACAGCAGCAAGCTGCGAATATTCAAGAAGCCCATAATGACAACTTCACTACGACGGCCTTTGCCGATAGTTACTGGGTAATGTTTGATTATAATCGAGGCTATGCCGACGATCTGGAATCCTCGGGTATTATGAGTATTCACCGGTTGCCAAAATTTAGCTATTACTTTTACCAAAGTCAGCGAGATGGACGTGACTTCGCTGGGCCGTTACACGAGGGTTATATGGCTCACATTGCGAGCTATTGGCAGCAGAATTCAAATTTGGAATTCTATGTGTATAGTAATGCAGACGCTGTTGATCTCTATTTAAATGGCCAGTTGGTCGCGAAGGGTAAGCCGGACCTAGAGCGCTATTCGAAAGTGGCTCACCCTCCTTTTTTGTTTAAACTGGCTAAGTTTAGCGCCGGTAGTTTAGAGGCAAAAGCCTACGTTGAGGGTGAGTTGGTTGCCAGCCACCAAGTGAACACTGCAGGCGCAGCAACGTCGTTAATATTAACCCTTGAGGAGTCATCCATAGCGCCTCAAGGGGGCGTGAATGATGTTGTGTTTGTTTATGCAAGCCTACTCGATAGTCGTGGCAACCCAGTGCGCTTGAGTGGTGATGAGGTTTGTTTAACGCTTACGGGTGATGGGCAACTGTTATCACCAAGGTGTGTGCAAGTGGAGGCTGGCATTGCTTCTAGCTTGGTGCGTATCGGTAAGGCGCCCGGCACTATTCAAATAGAAGCCACTTATGGTGATAGTCTTTCAGCGCAATTAGATTTTCAGTAATCGGGTAAGGCTTTCAAAAAAACGGCCATAAAAAGTTCGGAAGGGCCCTTTAGCGAGGCAAGCGGGAGGCCCTTCTCTTATACTGCTAGTTGACTCCGAGCCAATGGCAGCGTTTATGACTAATCCACCTTCTAAGGTTCTAGAGCCTTCGTCAGATAGCAGATTGATACCCAAGGTTTTATTCCGTTACCGTTTTGCTCTGGGGCTGGGCTATTTTGCGCTATTTTTTACTGGCCAGGGTATCCACATTCTCGCAGTGCCCTTCTATCAAATGACCTTGGGGGTGAACCCATTTCTACTGGGTGTGGTTATGGCAGTGCCTATGTTGTTGGGCAGCTCCATTGGCCCATTGGCCGGGCACCTTTCCGATAGTGTGAATTTGGATAGAAGTACACCACCAACGAGTGGAACAATTGCGGCAATCGTTTACGGTTGGTTTCAACGTTATGGGCGTCGCCGACCTTTTATTTTTTTTGCCGCGTGGGGTACCGGAATTTGTTACGGTTTGGTGTGGATGGTTCCCGAAGCTTGGGGGGGCAACGCACAATTGCTGTATTTAGCCATCACCGCAACCCTGTTCTATATTTGCGCAGCGTTTTTTACCGTGCCTCTCAACGGCCTTTGCTATGACATTACATCCGACTACCATCAGCGCACAAGGGTAATGGGTTTTACCGCTTACTTCCTTAAATTTGCGTCGTTGCTTTACCAATGGGTTTTTCCGTTGGCACAACTAGCGGTGTTCGGAGGTATTCTAATAGGCGTTAGAGCCGTTGGTTGGGGGCTGGGTATAATGGTATTTGGTGTGCTTGGCATGATACCCGCGTTACTGGTAAAAGAGCATTCAGAGGTGCAACTGAAAGCCAGAAAGCGCTACTCATTAAGTGGCAGCCTTCGCGCAGTTACGTCCAACCCCGCAATGCTGGTACTTATCGTGTTAACGCTTTTGCAAATGGGAGGAGCCGCTTTTGCCGCTACGATGGACTACTACCTACTCGTTTACTTTGTTCACGGTGGCGATATTGCTGAGGGGGCCTTCTGGAAAGCTGCCCTTTCCACCGCCTATGCGCTGGTAAGCATTGCCTGCGTACCTTTGGTGACGGGAATGTCGGTACGTTTTGGCAAGTTGAATGCTCTTAAGCTTATTTATGTGGTGAATGCCGTCGGCGGTGTTGCAAAATGGTTTTTGTTTACGCCAGGTGCCGAGTGGATGATATTACTTGACGCCGTACTCTGTGGCGCGGTTTGGACAGCTATGGTCGTGCTTATTCCTTCGATGATTGCCGACCTCAGCCACGAGCATCAACAGAAAGGCCAATCAAGTCGCGCTGGGGTGTTTGCCTCCGTGCACGGTTGGACGTTGAGTATTAGCAGTGTTATTGCGTTGTTGTTAAGCGGTTTAAGCCTAAGTTTATGTGGTTTTGATGCGAACCTCGGGGCCGGCCAACCTCCGCAGAGCATATACATAATGCGTATTCTGCTTGTGGGCGGTACAATCGTATTTAGTCTATTGCCGTTGCTTGTTTTGGTCTACTTTCGCATTCAACGCCCGCACATATTAGCGCCTTGGGGCATTCGTTAGTTATGGTTACTATTAAAGATGTTGCCCGGGTTGCCGGGGTTTCTACTGCCACTGTTTCGAGAGTTGTACACGATGGTGCTCAGGTCGGTGACGCTTGTCGTGCACGGGTTAAAAAAGTTATTCAAGAGCTTGGGTATCGACCCAATACCAATGCACGAGCGCTAGTAAGCAAAACCAGTGACACCATCGGTGTGGTTACGCCACGTCTATCCATGACGTTTTTTGGTTGTCTGGCTGCAGGTGTAGAAAAAACCGCACGAGAAAAAAAGTTTAAGTTGTTAATGAGCAATTCTCTATACGAAACCAAAACTGAGCTTGAAGCGATTAACTCACTACGTGAACATAGTTGTAGTGCCATTATTTTACACAGTGAGTATTCCGATGAGGAAACACTCGCGGAGCTGGCCAAGGATATTCCCGGTTTAGTGATTATTAATCGCTATATACCTAGCCTTGCCGGGCGATGTGTTTGGCTTGATAACGAAGCGGGCTCGTACAAAATTACTGAATACCTGCTAGAACGTGGCCATAAAAATTTGGCGGTAATCACCAGTGTCTATCAAAATGACGACCCAGAGACTCGCTTAATTGGCGTTAAAAAAACCTTGGCTGCTTACGGAAAAACATTAAAGGCCGAAAATATTGTTGAATCTACCGCGAATATGCGTGGAGGGGAAGAGGCGGTAAAAACACTATTGGAACGCGGCAGTCAATTTTCTGCCATTGTAGCCTATAACGACCTTATGGCTGTCGGCGCAATGAATGCATTGCAAGATGCGGGTATTCGAGTGCCGGAGGATGTTTCCGTGGTGGGCTTTGATAATCTTTATGTAGCTAAGGCTTGTCGCCCAAAACTGACAACAATGGATTATCCTGTAGAAGATATGGCGAGCTATGCCGCTGAGCTAGCCATTGCTCTTAGTATTGGAGAGAGCAGTTTTTCTTCTCGTACCCATCTATTTGTTCCTGAGTTAAAAGAGCGTGAATCTGTAGCAACACTCGGCTGACGATAGTTGGGCTGAGTATAGTGGGGGGGCTTGAGCCACGCTTTTCCGCAAATGCAATTGAAGGCTGGGGTTTTTCGGCAAGATAGCAGTCTATTCTGAGAAAAACCCTGGAATAGACTTTTCAAAGTCAGCATTCATTTTGTCTCTATTGCCAAAGCCGAGAAAGTTGTCTGAGAATAGCGAAATTTTTCGATACAAATAATCCATCGATTGGTCTTTGCTAATGTCGACAACCTGGGTCTTTGCTTTGGGGAATTGTAGCCCGTTTTTTCCGATATCAAAGGTTCTTGCCATGACAAACTTCCCATCGATATAGGCGTTTACTTTTTCATCTAACTCGGAAAATGTCATGTCGAAAACGTAAGTAAATGCCTCGTCGACGGTATAGCCTTTGTGTAAGAGGTGTAAGTATGTGTACATGTCCTTACGTCTTTTATTGTCAGCGTTAAAGTAATGAACGACAGAAACGGAGCGAGTATAAAAGCGGTTTAAAAACTTAACATGTTTGCGGTCGTTTTTGGCGCTAATATTCAGATCTCTCTTTGTCGTTTTAAAAAGGGATTCACTGTCGATATTGTCAAACTTCCCACCGATATTGGCAACCATGCTCTGGTATCGATGCTGAAGGATGGACATGTCTCCAAGTATGATTTTGTTTTTCTTTCGAACATAGGTACCAAAATATTCGGCAATGCCCTCGGTGTACCATGGTGGAGAGGCCAGCTGTAGTTTAGTGTTGTCAACTAAAAGATGACTGAGTTCGTGTAAAATCACCGACCGACCCCAGCTTCCACGGCCCTTCTTAGAGGATTTAAAACCGTCGACTCGTGCAAAAATGACCTGTTCTGATCCCTTAATAAACACACCGGCATAATCTTTAGGAACCCCCATTGAGGCAAGGGAATCTTTATTCTTAGCCAATATGACGGGAAATTTTTGAGAAAAAGCGTTGCGTTGTTTAAACCCAAGTAGCATTGGGACAAAATAGTTGAAATCTTCTAATTCCTGAAGCATTTTGGCGGTTTTACTCGCGTTGGCGTTGGATAAAACAGAAAAATTATCGCTTTCCATTTGTATCCACTTTTGCTTATAAAGATGTTTGACATTGACTTCGCCACCCAAAGAGGCATGACAGAACAAGAGGCAAAGTAGTGCTATGATATGAATGAGTGTGCGAGCCAATTGCGTTGCTCCTTATGTGTGATGATTCGCGTCTCCCAAGGCTTGGTTTATACCGGGGGCTCTTGGTATTCCTTATAGGCTTGATGCTTACCATTACTGTAAACTCAGGTGAGTTGACATTGTAGTGGGTTAGTTTAATACACAGTATCCGCAGCCAAGTATAGCCTATCACCATAGAGAGCTATATAATTTACGTAAGATCAAAAAGTGACCACCAAGAGAGAGGCAATGGGCTGCTGCTTGTGAGGAGCTAGCTTAAGTTAATAGCTTATAAGTCGGCTGGTAATGAAAGAGATGGTGTTTTCCATGCAAGTTCAATCGGAGCGAGAATGAAAAAAATTAAAGACGAAAAAGACTTGATAAAAAAAGCCATAATCGCAGGGGTGAAATATGCTGAGGCGCGAGGTGTGGCGCAGTTTGAGGCTACCGACTCCGCGAGTGAAAAAGTCGAGTACGTTTACCGCTTGTTAGTACACGATAAACTGATGCAGCCGCTACCCGAGGACCAAGTGTCGCAGAAAAGTATGCGCCATAAGCTGGCTATTTGGTATTCAAAGCAAAGCCCACAAGACGCCTAAGCGTGGCGGCCGAAATAATGTGTGCTGTGGGTTTGTGGGGCCTAAACCTTAGTGTATTACTAACGAATCGCCGTAAATGTTGCAATATGCTCATTGTCTACCCTAGCGAACTGCCCATGTAACACCCTGCCTTTTTGCAGGGTGTTATGTAACTCACAATTTAATGTAAACATAATGCTGCCAGTGTCTACGTTTATATGTGTCACGGTTATCGCATCAAAATCAAAATAAGATTGAACAATGGGGTATGCCGATTTAAAAAAGCTTTCTTTTAGAGAAAATACAATGGTGAAAAAAAGTTGCTTGCTGAGTAGTGTTGCGGATAAAAGGTCTACTTCAGTTCCGAAGAGAATTTGCGACTGAATGTTTTCTATTGTGTTTTCATTGATGTGTTTTTCAATATCAATTCCAATACCGCGAAGGTCGCTAGCTTTAGATACGATGGCTACCGCCCTTGAGTCGCTATGGCTAATAGAGCCGAGGGCTGATTCTGGCCATTCGGGGTATCGGTCTTTTCCTATCGCCAGAGTTGTCGCTTCTATGTCTATTTCGGCTAGCGCCCGTTGTGCGCAATAGCGGCCGGCGAGAAATTCTGCTTTTCGTTTTACGACTGCTTGATGGATGTTGTCGGGAAAGGCAATAGACATGGTGTCATACAACGTGTTATCGAAATGAGCGCTTCGATAACTACACGAAAATATGGGGTAAGGGCAGCGAAACCAATTGACGAGGCCTGCGTTATATAGAAAGTTGTTGTTCATAAGTCTGTTGGTTGGCTAGCGTGTATTGCAGGGCAAGGATTATAACGGAATATAGGCCTCAAGCGTGAACTTGATAGCGATCATGGCTAGCGATTTCCCAGTGTCGCGCCACCATCGATTACCAATGTTTCCATGGTGATATGTGCGGCAGCGTTTGACAGTAGGAAGAGTGCGGCTTCGGCGACGTTCTCTGGTGTGGCGATTCTGCGTAAGGGTATGCCTAGACGATGTGTTGCTAGGTCTCCTTGAATGGCTCGTTCAGCGTAGTCTAACCCGCTATTCATTTGTTGTTGCATGGGGGTGTCGGTGGACCCAGGTGCGACAATATTACAGCGAATATTGTGCACTGCCAGCTCAAGACCTAGGCATTTTATCAGTTGTGTTGTCGCCGCCTTGGAGGCCGAATATGCCCCCATATGACAACGTGGTGCATGAGCGGCGTTCGAGCTTATCGCCACAAGGGCGCCACTGCGACGCTTAGTCATGGCTTGGCCGATTGCGCGAAATATATTGAATGCACCGGTGGTATTCACCGCAAAGGTGTGTTGCCACTGTGTGTCAGTGGTTTCGAGTAATGGCCCCAGTGTTAAAATGCCCGCGGCATTTACAGCGAAAGCTATGGGGCCGTATTGGTTTTCAATGTGGTGAATCAGGTGGTTTACTTGTTTTGCATTTGTAATATCCAGGAGGTATTCGTTTTTTCCATCTTTTTCAAAAGCCATGTCTATACCCACAACCACAGCACCTTTACGTTGCAAAGCCTTTCTGGTTGCGGCACCTATACCTTGCTTCGCACCGGTAACAACGGCGACTTTTCCATAAAATTCGTTTTGCTCGGCCTTTTCAGTGTGTGGTTGTGTTGCCGACGTATTTGGCTGTGAGCGTGATGAAGCCATGTGAGATTCTATTGACATATTATTAAAGCCTTAATAAAAGCGGACGCGAAGATGGGCTGACGGGATATTGCGGGCCTTACAGCGCAGGTATTGGTAACGCACAGGGAAGTCAAAATACTTCGTCCATAATCGTGTGGCGTTGTTGATGGTAGTCTTCTTCGTGTTGGCCTTTTCTCCAATATGGAACCGCGTAGAGTAAGTACTTGTTTAATGCGTACCGGGCTTTAAAGTAATCTCTAAGTGTTAATACTAGGCTGTTTTCTCCGGCAACAAAAACGGAAAGGGGGGCGTGGTTGTGGTTTTCAGTACTCTCGAGGTCAGCCAATAGTGGCTCGATCTTTAAGCGCGCTTGCTGCGCTTGCGTTTTAGCATTCAGTGGCGGTGTACCGTCGTTTGCGCTGCTGTTTTCCTGAGGCAGCCAAACCACTTGAAGATTGCTGTTATGGGTTAAGTTGAATTGTTGTTGCTGCCCGACAATAAAAGCAAAGCCTCGCGCGGTAGGGGGTAGTGTTTCCAAAATGGCATTGATAGCAGGAAGTGCTGTCATGTCTCCCACTAGAATATGGCATTGCGCGGGTGCCAGTAGTGGATCTGGCCCGCCGGGGCTCGAAACCCCTATCTTATCGCCCGGCTGTGCATTTTGAGCCCATTGGGATGCTGGTCCAGCGTGTGTATGCCTAACAAAATCGATGGCGAGGGTATTGTTGCCTGGGTTGTAATAGCGAACGCTATAGGTACGTGTTATCGGGCGTTGTTCGTCGCTTGGCCATATGGGGCCCTGCGCTCCCATCTGTGGCAAAATGGGGGCTGTTTGATGAGCCCTTGGGAAAAATAATTTTATATGAGAGCCATTTTTATTGGCCGGGAAACCCAACAGGGAATTGCCGGTTAATACCACTCTTCGCATCTGCGGATGGATGTCAATGCAGTGAGAGACTTCAACCAAGCGAGGGGGAAGCCGTTTTGGTTTGGTTTTATTGCTTGCTTTAACCATATCTTTTTGAATCGATGTTGTAAGCGCAGTGGCACTCGTTTGAGTTGTATTGAGCATTAGTTGTATTCCTTTTAGTCGGTGCTTAACAGCCCTTGTTTCTCTGCGCTGTTGATATACGGTAAAAAATTCTGATGTTGCTCTGATGTGGGGTTACAGTACATTTTTAGCGCTTTTCGATAGGTCGTGGTATCGATGGATGGTGAGGGCAACCTATTTGTGGCGTTGTTAAAAAAAACTAGCAATGCTTGGTCTTCTGAGTGTGTGCTTAATGACAGACGCTGAACCCATATTGCCATGGTCACTTGCCCATCCTTGAAGCGTGGCGCCAATTGCTCGAATAGCGAGTTTAAAGCCGTTTTCTGGTTCGGAACGCAATTCATAATATTGTGCTGATCGCTAGTTTCAGCGCGGGGCGCTACCGAAGGGTAGATCTCGGTGGCTAGGGTGGCGCTAACGATTTTGGCTGCAGTATCAACCGGAAGCCATGGTTCCTCTATCAGTAGTATCGGCAGAGCTCCCAAACGCTGGCTGGCGGCAATAATTTTCCAAACCAAATCTTTTGGATTGATATACCCGGTTCGCCGTTCTCCGACTACACGAGGTAGTCGGAATATTGTGGTTTTATGGCCACGTTGTTGCGCTTGTTGAACCAGTGTTTCTGCTGCCCATTTACTTTGTTGATAACCGTCGTGTAAATTGACATGATGTTTCACATAATCTTCAGGTAGATGGTGTGCATCGGAAATTGCAATGGTGGATATATAGTAAAAAGGGGCACTGGCGTGTGCGGCAATACGTAAGCAATCAATTGTTGCGTTGACATTGGCGGCTTTAAGAGAAGCGTAACCGCGGACAATACTGGTAATAGCGGCATTGTGTACTACGGCGCAGATACCCTGTGAAAGGCTGTTGAATTTATCCACCGTTAACCCTAGGCGAGGCTCTTCGATAGAGCCCAGTAATATCTTAATGCGGGGGTTTTTTGTTACATCCGGTAGTGCTTGTACTGTGCTTGCGGCACCAAGTTTTTTCCACGCGTGGTCGATATTTTTTGCTCGAATAAGACAGACGATAGGTTGTTGGGTAGAGGAAAGTAAGGCATGTAATAATTGCACGCCCATAAACCCGCTTGCACCGGTTAGCAGTATAGCGGCGCTTTTGGGGCGCGTATGCGCAAGCCGTATGCCGTTGGAAATCGATTGGGGAAAGTCAGCGGGTAGAGCAATGTGCTGATACGGCAGTGTTTGACGCTTGTTGTGGTGGACTTGTTCACGTGTTGTGTGTTTTATCGCTGTTTTTCCCCCTTTGTCAGTGGAGACTGTTTGATGGTCAACCCAATGAGAGAGCGCGGCCGCCAAGCCGTTTGCTGTAGGGTGATCGAATAGTAGAGTGATGGGGATATCGGCGTGTAACTCGGTGCTCAACCTAGCCGAGACTTTTAACAGCTGTAACGACTGCCCCCCCATAACGAAAAAGTCACTATCGCCATTAATCTCTGATACTTGGCTTGAGGGTGCTTGGGGCTCGGAGCTTAACCCCAGAACCTCTTGCCATATGCGAAGAATGATACTCACCAAAGAATTCGATCTGTCCCCCAGTTTGCAGGTGGACTCGAGACTTGATTGTTTCCGCGCGGATAAGTACTGATCAAGAAGCCGATGCCGATCCAGTTTTCCAGAGCGGGTTTTAGGCAGCTCTGGCAACCAAATATACTGCTGTGGCAACATAACAGGAGGAAGGGTGTTTTCAAGATTCTCGCGTAATTGTTGCTTCTGTTTGTCGTCAATCTCTCTACCAGAAAAATAGGCGACAATAGTTGGTGGGTTGGATAGGTCGCGACTATCGGCTGTCACGAACACCACGCAGACTTCACGGCTGTCAACAAATTGTAATAGTGAGGCTTCTATTTCCGCTGGGTTGATGCGTTGCCCACTAATTTTTATCTCGCTATCGATTCTACCTAAATATTCGACCTCTCCTTGTGAATTAATACGAGCGCGATCTCCGGTGTGATAGATTCGCAAAGCCTTTTCGGCTCCACCGAAGTTTAGGGTTTTAAAACTGGCCTTTGTTTGCAACGGGTTGTTTAAGTAACCCCTTGCCAAGGAGGTACTGGCAATGACCAGCTCGCCATCTTCCCCCCTTGGGGCAAGTACGGTGGTGTAAGAGCTGAATTCATTAACATCGACAGTATTGGGCGGAGATCGCAGAACGAGTAGCTGGTAGTTTGGAAGGGGTTTGCCAATGGAGAGCTTGCGAGGAGATGGCGCTGTTGGTTTTGATGTGGGGGCTTTCGCCTTACTGCTGGCCAGCCAGGAAGTGCTGGCCACAATGGTGGCTTCAGTGGGGCCGTAAGTATTCAGTAGGTGTACCGGTGTTTGAGATTCCAATTGGCAATAGTCTTTAACTCGCTCAGGATTTACCGCTTCGCCGCCAATAATAATAGTCTGTAAATTATCCGGTAAACTGAGTGTATTGTTGGAACAGTAATGTACCCACTCATGCCAAAATGCCGTTGGCAAGTCCAACACGGTGAGCCTTAGATCTTCGCAGGCCTGATTAAATTGGCTCATTGAATTCACCATGGATTCCTCGCGAATGATCAAGCTGCCGCCATTACACAAGGTAAGCATTATTTCTTCTATGGAAGTATCAAAATGCATTGGGGCGAATTGTAATACACGATCGGTTTGGGAAAAATTGTAGACATCCGTGGCGCTTGTTACCCAGTTGTCTAGTGCTAGGGTATCGATCATTACGCCTTTGGGTTGTCCGCTAGACCCAGAAGTGTAAATGCAGTACGCCAAGCTGGGTGTTTGTGGTGTTGCTTGGGGTGAACGCTGCCACGCTACATTATTCGGTGTAGGCGGCGAGCTTGCGACGAATGATGTAATAAGGTCCAATGGTAATATTCGTGGGGGCAGCGCGTTTTTTTCACTGGCGGTGGTCTTGGTGGCAAGGGCCACGTTAGGCTCGGGGTTGGCTCCTAGATTTAATACGGAAGACGCATACTCATCACATACCACTAAGGTGGGTTTTGCATCTTTTAGTATGAGGGTATTTCGCTCTCTTGGGCCCTTGGGGTCTATAAAGATGAAATGGGCCTCTATGGCAAGACATGCAAAGCAAAGCACCACGGCCCACGGCCCCCTTGGTAATGCAATGGCTAAACAGCTGTCTTTACAAAGCCCCTGCTGTAAAAGAACACGGGCGCATTCGTTAATATTACTTCCCAGCTGTTCATAGCTCATGGTGCGAAGAGAAGACGAGTAGTAGTTTGGCGCAGCCATTTCAGCTTGTGAATGGTTGTCCTCAGCACTAAGGTATTCGAGAGCAGTGTGCTTGCCGTTTTGGTTAATGACCTTACTGAGGCGTTCTAGGACAGAAGAGTTTTGTTCTATGTCGGTGCCGCAAGCGTTACCAGTAAGCCACGAGCATATTTCACGGTCGACTCTAATAGCATATTCTTCGGTTTGTTTGATAACTTGCTGTGCTAGCGACATAAGTCTGTCGGCGTAACGCGTAAGCTGCTCTATGTTATAGGTGAGGGGGTTCGCTTCCAAAAGGAAATGAATTCCCCCTTCAGCATTGAGAGAAAACGAAAAAGCAATATCCTCGACTGGACCCGCAGAAATGGGCGATACCTTTATTGCATGGCCATTGATAACGGTGTTTCTATCGAACGGCATAACATTGACCACGGGCCCAAAGGCCCGGCGATTATCACCGTGCTTTTTTAATTGCCGGCGAAGCTGCTCATAGCGATAGCGACTATGGGGAGATGACCTTTTCTGTTGCTCACTAATCTGCGCAACAAGCGCGTTAAACGTTGATACACCACAAAATTTTATGGGTAGGGGGACAATGTTCATTACCATTGTGGGTACTTTAATCGCCGTAGATCGCAAGCGATTCATAACGGGCTGACCTAACACCAGCTCGTTGGCACCGGTATGCTGAAACAGAAGCAGTGACACTAAAGCATTTAAACCTACAGCCCAGTGGCCGCCAGCCTGTTGACATAAATGGCCGAAGCGATTGAGCCAATTGCTGCTAAGATTTCGATCTGTTCGCAAGCTTCTTTGGGTAAAGGCTAAGCCGTTAATAGGTAAAGCGCTGAGGGTGATAGGCGCAGCAGCTGTTGCTAGGGTATCGAGCCAGTATTTCTCATCAGTGGCTCGCTGTTCAGAAACACGGTAACGGTTGTCGTCAATAAGAAATTTTTGGTATTCGGAAACTGAAGTTTTCCAGTATAGATCGTCTAGCAAAGGGCGGGCACTCGAAGCTTCTGGGGTTTCTGATTTTTCTGTAAGCACCTTGATTTTCTTATAGCTTGCCGCCACCTGTTTACAAAGAAGACTGTAAGAAAAACCATCGCAAGCAATGTGATGAATCATAAGAAACCATGCGTAGCGCCCATCCTCCAATTGAATGATCGCGCTTCTAAAGGGCGGTTGTTTGCCAATGTCAATTGCGATGTCGAGTTGTTCGTTCGCCCATCTTTTTGCTTCATTGATGGGCTTATCGCAATGACTTAGATCAATATGCGTCAGTGGGATTTCGGCCGGCGATATAGGAAATACTGTTTGTACGGCATCGCTGTTGGTGAGTTCTTGGTGGTGATGCGTGTTATACCAAGGCGTTGCAAAAAACTCTTCCGAAGACAGAAAACGCGTGTTGAGTGGTGCTGTCATTTGCAAGACTGTCGAAATTGCCGCTTCGAGCATTTGTCGATTTAACGCACCCGTAAACTCAATTAACTCCGCAGTGTTGTAATGCGCCGAATGTTGGTGAAGTTGTTGGCCGAGCCAGAT
>Ga0065722_100133_pt1 | contig 14242 bp, 14 predicted proteins | sample BansetMetagenome_FD_59109 | JGI IMG/M metagenome (GOLD analysis project Ga0065722, IMG submission 59109) | Bankia setacea gill microbial communities from Puget Sound, Washington, USA - Caecum Enriched | ecosystem: Host-associated > Mollusca > Digestive system > Ceca | place: United States... | reverse complement strand
AGTGCATTCCGGCAAGCCGTTGCGCCGATTTTGCATCTGTGAACAAGCTATGGAACCCCGAACAGCCGCGCTCCTGTATTTGGCTATGCAGCGCTTGCCCAAGACAATCTAACACCGCGGCCTGCTCTGCCTCACCAAGATCGGCTAGCATCGCTAAGCGCGGCCCTGTGGCGGGTGTAAAGGGGATAGCGTTAAGGAGTTTAGGGTAGTAGTCGTAGCCGGCGCGCTGATAGGCGTCGGCCCAGCTCCAGTCGAACACGTATTCGCCGTAGGAGTGGTATTTTTCGTAGAGCGGCATTAGCGCCACAACTCGATCAGCAGCGCGAATAGCGAGATGGCAGGGCTTCCAACCCGTTGCCGCCGTGGTCGCCGCTGAGCGCTCCAACAGCTCAAGAAAAGCATGCTGCACAAAAGGGTAATCGCTCGCCCAAACCGCATCCCATTCCGCTGAGTCAATCTGAGTTACGGAATCGAGGAACTGCACCTGCAACTTCATTGGTTGAACGCCCCGCGGCAATCTAGATTGTGGTTAATTTTTGGAACGGATAGCCGCTATTCAACCACAACGCGCTGTCGCGGGAAATGACAACTNAAGGTACTGCCTTTACCAAGCTTGCTTTCGATATCCAGTTCCGCATTGTGGCGCCACAAAATATGTTTGACGATCGCCAANCCAAGGCCAGTGCCACCGGTCTCGCTAGAACGCCCCTTATCGACACGGTAGAAGCGCTCCGTAAGACGCGGCAGGTGTTTCGGGTCTATACCTTCGCCACTATCCTTAACTGCAACCACAAGTTCGTGCTCATCACCGCTGACTTCAATATCGATACGTCGAGTCGCTGGGGTATAGTTCACCGCGTTAAAGACTAGATTAGCGATCGCGCTGCGCAGTTCCTGCTCATTGCCGTAAAGCGCGACCTGCTCATCGCAATTCAAGCTTAGTTGGTGTTGTCTGTCGCCACTCAGGGCAACAGCATCACGCACAATACCNTGCAACATCGGGTGCAACTGTACGGGAATATCATCATTTTCNGTGTCTTCAGTTTCCAAGCGAGAGAGCATCAACAAGTCGTTGATCAAAGCGTTCATCCGCTTCGCCTGCTGCTGCATTTCGCTCATCGGCCGCAACCAAGCTTTTGGTGCCCCACCAATATCGGTTAGGGTTTCCAAATAGCCACACAGAACGGTAAGCGGGGTTCGCAATTCGTGGGAGACGTTAGCAACGAAGTCTTTGCGCATCCGCTCGAGACGGGAAACATGGGTAACATCCCGAGCGATGACTAAACGATCGCCTGCGCCAAAGGGATGGATATGAAATTCAAGGCAGGTAGCATCACTCTGGCTACTGTTCATTTCCAACGGCTCATCGTATTGGCCGCTATCGTAATAACTCACAAATACCGGCTGACGAATATAGTTGGTTAACTTGTGGCCTCGGTCGCGCGCCTCCAAGGCAAACTGCCACTCGGCGGCTTTGTTCCACCACTCAATGTTGCCGCGCTTATCGACAATAATCACGCTGTCGGGCAGCGCCGTGGTCATCTCTTGCACTCTGGCAACCACATCCTGCAAACGCACCTTATCTTTTTCATAGCGCTTACTGAGCAGGATGACATCCTCGGCCATCTCGCCCCAAACACCGGAAAAGTCATGGGGTTTAGGGCCGCGATGGCGCGCACTCTCCATCCAAGCCGCCAACTGATGCAAGCGAAAGAATAACCAACGCTATATACACCAGAGCCGCATAGAGTAAGGTCGCTAGAACAGCGTCTAAGGCGGCGCCCAAAAGCATGGCACCAAACAGGTAAAGCAATAACCACCGGATTTCGGAGGCTATACCGCGTCGAAACATGAAAAATGTGAAGCCTTATAGTTGATCGGCAGCAACCGCGATCTTATTGGAGAAACGGTAACCCGCGCCGCGAACAGTTTGGACTAATCGATCGTGGCCTTCCAGCTTTAACGCTTTCCGTAAACGTCTAATATGAACATCTACTGTACGCTCTTCAACATAGACGTTGCCACCCCAAACATAGTCTAGCAACTGATTGCGAGAATAGACGCGCTCTTGGTGAGTGAGAAAAAACTCCAGTAAGCGATACTCCGTCGGGCCCATTTGTAAAGGGACTTCACTGATGGTAACGCGGTGGCTCGAAGGGTCCAAACACAGGCCTTCAACGGTAATGGGGTCTGACGATACGCCCTCGCTGCGCCGCAGCACCGCCTTAAGGCGTGCCACTAACTCACGCGGCGAAAAGGGTTTAGTTATGTAATCGTCGGCGCCCGTTTCCAAGCCTTGGATTTTGTTGTCTTCTTCACCCTTGGCGGTGAGCATGACGATAGGTATTTCGCTGGTAACTTCTTGATTTTTCAATCGCCTCGCCAACTCCATTCCGCTTATCCCCGGCAACATCCAATCCAGAAGGATCAGGTCTGGGCGGCTATCGACGATTAAGCGATGCGCGTCTTGGGCGTTGGCGGCCTCCAATACTTTGTATTCGGCCATCTCCAACGCTACCCGTAACATATCGCGAATTGGGCGCTCGTCATCAACGATTAAAATTGTTTTATCTACCATTTGCGGCTCTTTTTTACTCATGAAAGTAAATCATCCAGCAAGCTCCGCTTGCCCTCGGCGGAATCTCCGCACTGGGCTGCATTAAATAAAGGTTTTGTTACCGTTTTATGACCATAACAAATTTAGCGTCTAATCGGCTATTTAAGGGCGTAATCCGCCAGAATTCCGAGGAAAATAACCATACCAACCCAGTTGTTATTCAAAAAAGCAGCAAAGCAGTCACTGGGTTTTCGCACTCGAATTAGGTATTGCTGCCAACCAAAAAGAGCTGCCGCAAGCAACAAACTAAACTGATACACGCCCCCCAACTCGAACCGCTGCCCCACCATAGCCATGGCAAATAACATCATAAACTGCAGCATCGCGGTAATCGCACGATCTTGTTCGGCAAACAAAATAGCGGTAGATTTCACCCCTATTTTGAGGTCGTCCTCACGATCAACCATCGCGTAGAAGGTGTCATAAGCGACCGTCCAAACAACGACAGCGACATACACCAGCCAAATACCCTGATTTAATTCTCCTGTTTGCGCCGCAAATGCCATTGGCACCGACCAGCCAAACGCTGCCCCTAGTACCACTTGTGGCAAATGGGTGAACCGCTTCATAAATGGGTAGCTGAACGCCAGACCAATAGCGGCAAACGACAGATAAATAGTCAGCTTATTGGTCAATAACACCAGCAGGAATGCGGTAAAGGCCAGCACCGTAAAAAGCACTGCGGCTTCCGTTGCCGTCGCTTCACCCGATACCAGCGGACGCGCTTTAGTGCGCGCTACATGGCCATCGACTTTGCGATCGGCAAAATCGTTAATCACACAACCCGCCGAGCGCATTAACACCACACCGACAACGAAAATAATGAGATTATCCCAATCAGGGAAGCCTCCGGCCGCGAGCCAGAGCGCCCAGAGGGTAGGCCAGAGCACTAGATAAATGCCTATCGGGCGGTCTAATCGCATCAGCCGCGCGTAGATTTTGAGTTTTGCCAGGGTTAAAAACATTGGGATTTTCATGGCGGCAATGGTAATACAAATTCCGCTGGGGTACACCGCCGAGATTTCAAACTTAAAACCTGCGTGCTCGAACAACCGCTACACCAAGTGTATAGTTGGCGATGCCTCGATACTCCGAGACAATTTATCTTCGCCCGCCGAATGTGGACAGCCCCGATTCTAGTGTTTTCGGCAAACCGCTGCGCGTAAAACGAAAAATGGGTGCAGCTAAGCGGCACGAGCATTTTCGATTTCCATTGAACGGCGCCATATAACCCACAATACGACGAACAATAAGTAGCTAAGGCTCTAGAGATATGCGAAAACAGGAACTGGTCGCGGCGGTAAAACTGTCTACGGGTTTAACCGCTGCACAAGCCGATGAGGTTGTTTCGTCGGTTGTCGAACAGATTACCAACGCCTTAGCGCGCGATGAAACGGTAACACTGGTAGGGTTTGGCAGCTTTCGCACCAAGCTCCGTGCCGCACGCTCGGGTAAAAATCCAAGTACCGGTGCTACCATCGCCATACCCGCAAGCCATGCGGTAAGTTTTAAAGCCGGCGAAAAGCTCCGCAATCTTGTTGCGGCAAAATCAGAATAAAACGAATCAGCCCTAAGCCAACTTAACTCACCCCAGAAAAGGTTTCCATTATGCGACTCGCTCTTCACTGGCAAATACTCATCGCCATTGCAGCCGCCGCTGTTGTTGGCGCTGGTCTAAATATATCGCAACAAAACGGCAGCGCAATGAGCGGCCAGGTACAAACCATATTTGCGTTTGTTGGCACGTTATTTTTAAACGGTTTGAAAATGATCATCGTACCCTTGATCGTAGCGTCGATTATTAATGGCGTAGCGTCGATGGGCAGCGGCGGCAGCCTTGGCCGCATGGGGGGCAAAACCCTCGGCTTTTATTTTGCCTCGAGCTTAATGGCGATTCTCACCGGCTTGCTTTTAGTTAACCTGTTAACGCCTGGGATTATCGATGGCGAGCCCGCCAAGGATCAGTTGAATTTAGTTACCAGTGCCGAAGTGGAACAACAACTTGCCAAAATAGAAGGTCGCGGCACCGGCGATATCGCTGCGGTATTTCACCGTATGCTGCCACCCAATATTGTGCAAGCGGCAGCCGATGGCCAAATGCTTGGCTTGATTTGTTTTAGTCTAATGTTTGGCTATTTCATGTTGCGCATCGCCAAGCAATACCGCGACACCATGGTTAANTTTTGGCANGGNGTGTTCGATACCATGATGGGCATCACCATGTTTATCATGAAGTTNACCCCCATCGGCGTGTTCGCATTGGTGGCCAACACCATTGCCGCAACCGGCTTTGCTGCATTTAAACCGCTGCTAATTTTCTTCATTACCGTAACTCTTGCGCTCGGCATACACATGTTTATTACCATGCCGCTGATTCTAAAATATGTCGCAAAAATCAACCCTATTATACAGTTTCGCGGCATGGCGCCAGCGATGCTCACTGCGTTTTCTACGGCGTCGTCCTCTGGTACGCTACCAATCACAATGGAGTGTATGGAGCAAAATGTTGGCGTATCAAAACGCACAACATCCTTCGTTTTACCCTTAGGAGCAACGGTAAATATGGACGGCACCGCACTGTATGAATGTGTCGCCGCCATTTTTATCGCTCAGGCTTACGGCCTAGAACTAACCTTCGCAACGCAATTTAGTATTGTGGTGATAGCGCTGCTAACGTCGATTGGTGTTGCCGGTATTCCCGCCGCAAGTTTGGTGGCAATTTCGGTAATTCTCACCTCTATCGGCTTGCCGCCAGACGGGATTGCCCTGCTCTTGGTTACCGATCGAGTTTTGGATATGGCGCGCACTGCGGTAAATGTCTTTAGCGATAGCTGTTGTGCAACCTTTGTCGCTCGCAGCGAAGGGGAAACACTCACCCCGATAGCAGACAAACCGGAAACCGTTAACGCTTAGCCGTTAAAGTTTAATAGTTTCTAGTTAATCGAAACTAGCACAGCTTAATCTGTAGCTTCGCGCTTTTCTATTTTACTAATAACGTAAAGTAAAACTAGCGCGATAGCCGCCACAAAAGCATTCAACAAATAGATTTGTCGATAGTCGTAAAGCTCGCCAACAACCGCAATAAAAATACTGCCCAATACCGTACCGGCAGATGAAGTGCTGATGTAAAGCGCAGAAGCACTTCCCGCCCGCCCTGGAATTTTATCTTGGAACCAACTCGCACCTAAGCCGGAAACAAAACCAATAAAGGTCGAGTTTAAAAACTGCAGAACAAACAGTTGCCAGAGATCGTCTGCCAACCAGATGCCAAAATAAAATACCACGGCAGCTATCGCACCAACCCTAATTAACGGTAATAGCTCCCCACGGCCAGCAAGCCAACCAGCAATAATCATTAATGGTATTTCTATTGCTGCAGCAAGCCCCAACAGATAACCCGCGTATACCGTTTCGACTTGGAGATATTGATCTAAGTAAAGCGGTAGTGAACGCACATAGCCTTGGTTGGTTGCATACAAAAGTGAAAAGGCTACCACCCCGACCACAATTGCCCAGCGACCACGCCCCAGAACCGGCGGGGTTTGCGGTGCCTGCTCCAGCACTACGAGTTTAGGGAGAAACAAAACTGCCAGAACAGCTACAACAAAATAGCAGAGCCCCATTAGCTGGTAGTGCAGATGAATACCGAAATGGTAAAACGAAAGAAAGCCAAGCGGTGGCCCCGCAACCCATGCCAACGCGATAGTTGAACGCACAATCGAATTAAACAAGCGACCCTGTTTTAGCGGCAACTGCTGATCGGCAAATTCCCGCGACAGCGCCAGAATTTGCGAAGCCGAGGGGAAAGATAAACTAAACAACGTAACCGCGATTAAAATCGCCAGCGCATAAGATGTGACCAAGCCAAAGCCTATACAGGCAAGACCACCGCAGATCATCGCCACGAAAATCAGCTTGCGTCGGTCCAACAACTTATCGGACCACAGAGCTACCGACTGGGAATAGACCACACCGGTTAGCGCCATGCAGACAAAAAAGGCCCCGATAAGCATTGGCCGCACCTGCAAATGATCGGCGAGGTAGACACTTAAGGTTGGAACAACTAGCGCGTAGAGCGTGCCGATACATAACGACAATAGATAAATTAACAGCGCCGGTGGCGAAAGCAGCGACAAACTTGATGGCTTCATGGGTGGCGGAGGTTCTAAGGACGGGAGGAATGTGAGAATTATACCTGCAAGGGGTAAACGCAAGCTCAACACTCGATGCAATCTGCTACAATCCCCGCCTATGAATGATCATCGACTATTGAACAACTTAAACGAAGCCCAGCGCGAAGCCGTGTCTGCCCCTCCCGCCAACCAATTGGTACTTGCGGGCGCCGGCAGCGGCAAAACTCGCGTGCTGGTACACCGCATTGCCTGGCTAATGCAGGAAGAAAGCTACTCTCCCAACCAAATAATGGCAGTTACCTTTACCAACAAGGCCGCCAAGGAGATGAAAGAGCGCTTACACCAACTGCTTGGCGACACCCTCGGCGAAGGCCGATTACGCACTATGTGGGTAGGCACCTTTCACGGCATTGCGCATCGCTTACTAAAAGCACACTGGCAAGAAGCGGGTTTACCCCAGAACTTTCAAATTCTCGATGGCGACGACCAGCTACGTTTGGTAAAACGGGTTTATCAGGCACTGAATATTGACGATAGCCGCTACCCAGCCAAACAGGCGATGTGGTTTATCGGTTCGGAAAAAGACGAAGGTCGGCGCGCTCAGCATATCGACGCCGGACACGATCCGTTTCTGATCACCATGAAATCGATATACCACGCCTATGAAGAAGCCTGTGAACGCGGCGGCATGGTCGATTTTGCAGAATTATTACTGCGATCCCACGAATTGTGGCTNAAAAACCCCACACTACTAAAGCACTATCAACAGCGTTTCAAAGCNCTATTAGTCGACGAGTTTCAAGATACCAACTCGGTACAATACGCCTGGCTACGTGTGTTGGCCGGCAAAGAAGCCCATATCACTGCAGTCGGCGATGACGACCAGTCTATCTACGGCTGGCGCGGCGCTAAGATTGAAAACATCCAAGCCTTCGAAACCGACTTTGCCCCCGTGGCGGTAACCCGACTCGAACAAAACTACCGCTCCACCGCTACGATTCTGAACGCGGCAAACGCGGTGATCGAAAACAATACCGACCGCCTAGGTAAATCACTTTGGACCAGCGACGGTGACGGCGAAAAAATTGATCTCTATACCGCATTTAATGAGCAGGACGAAGCCCGTTACATAGTCGACAGCATTACCTCCTGGGTGAGTGCAAACAAAGCCAACAACAGTGATTGCGCCATTCTTTATCGCTCTAACGCTCAGTCGCGTGTATTGGAAGAAGCCTTTATTCGCGAAGATATGCCCTACCGAATCTACGGCGGCCAACGTTTCTATGAACGCTTAGAAATTAAAAACGCCGTCGCCTATTTGCGTCTATTGTCCAATCGCAACGACGACGCCTCCTTTGAGCGTGTCATCAATACGCCAACGCGCGGTATCGGCAGTAAAACCATCGAAACCCTGCGCTTATTCGCGCGCGAACAAGGTTGCTCCCTGTTCGATGCAATGCGCGGCGACCATCAGTAAAGGTGTGTTTACCGCTCGGGCCAGCACCGCTCTACGCGGCTTCGACGCATTGCTAAGTGAACTCCAAGACACAATTATCGGCCTGAGTTTAGATGCCGCGATTGAACGCGTTATCAATCAAAGTGGACTGCTTGAGTTCCATAAAAAAGAAAAGGGTGAAAAAGGCCAAGCGCGCATTGAAAACTTAGAGGAACTGGTGAATGCCGGTCGTGTTTTTGTTGCCGATGACGAAGACCTAACCCCACTACAACAATTTTTAGATAACGCCGCACTCAATGCCGGCGACACCCAAGCCGACGAATTTGAAGACGCCGTGCAAATGATGACCTTGCACTCGGCAAAAGGTTTGGAGTTTCCACTGGTATTTTTAGCCGGTATGGAAGAAAACCTGTTCCCCCATAAAATGTCCGCCGAAGAACCGGGCAGAATGTCTGAAGAACGACGTTTGTGTTACGTCGGCATTACCCGCGCCATGAAAAAACTGGTGATCTCGTTCGCCGAAAGCCGACGCCTACACGGCACTGAAAACTTTAATTCAGTATCGCGTTTCGTGCGCGAAATTCCTAAAGACTTAATGCAAGAAGTCAGAATTAAATCGACGATCACTCGCCCCGCCTCATACGGTGGCCAGCCCGGCGGTTTTGGCAGCCGCAGCATTGTTTCCGCAGCGGAAACACGCGTGCGCCAAGCATTGGGCAATCAGTCGCTGCAGAGTGCTTACCCAAACTTAGCCCTAGGTCAGTTAGTTAAGCATCCGGTTTTTGGCGAAGGCACTATTTTACAATTTCAGGGCCACGGCGATTCCGCACAAGTGAGCGTCAATTTCGGTTCCGAAGGTAGTAAATGGTTAGTGTTGCGCTACGCAAAATTAGAGCCCGCGTAAACTGCGCGGCGATTCAGTTAATACGAACACCATCGTAAACAGTACGCCGGCCTAAAAAATTAATAATAAGCATTCCAAGAAAAGGCTAATACCTCATGCAAGCACGTTATGCCCCATGGTGGCTACCAACCGCACTAGTCGCGGCACTATCCCTGTGTGTGATTCTATTTACTTTGCTCGTTCTCGACAGCACTAACACAACGGCCCAGCATCAAAGCGAGACAAGCGGCGACACAGACACATTTACTTGGAAAATGGTAACCACTTGGCCGAAGAATTTTTCCGGGCTTAGGTTCCGCGCCAGAAAATTTTGCGCGCATGGTCGACGCAATGAGTAGCGGTCGGTTAAAAATACAAGTACACGGCGCTAACGAAATAGTACCTGCACTTGGGGTATTTGGTGCAGTCTCTTCCGGCAGCGTACAAATGGGCCACGGCGCGGCCTACTACTGGAAAGGTAAANTTCCGGCTGCAGTCTTTTTTACCGCNGTGCCTTTTGGCTTAAATGCACAAGAACTGAATGGCTGGCTGCACTACGGTGGCGGCATGGCGCTGTGGCGAGAAATATACAACGACTTTAATCTCGTCCCTTTTGCCGCCGGCAACACTGGCGTACAAATGGGCGGCTGGTTTAATCGCGAGATAAATTCTATTTCGGACCTGCAGGGTCTAAAAATGCGTATCCCCGGATTGGGCGGCGAAGTGTTTAGTCGCGCGGGCGGAACCGCCGTCAACATTCCCGGCGGGGAACTTTATACCTCGCTACAGTCTGGCGTTATCGACGCGACCGAATGGGTTGGCCCCTATAACGATCTAGCCTTTGGTTTCCATCAAATCGCTCAATACTATTATTACCCCGGCTGGCACGAGCCCGGCCCGACTCTAGAAATTATTGTAAATAAAGATGCCTTCAATACATTACCGGACGATTTAAAAGCTATCGTCGAAACCGCAGCACGCGCGGTCAATCAAGATATGCTCGACGAGTACACCGTACGCAACGTTGCCGCCTTTGATGAATTGATCAACGTCAAAGGGGTAGAACTACGCAAATTCCCCGACGATGTACTGGCGGAATTCAAACGTATTTCTTTCGAACTGTACGACGAAATGTCGGCATCCGACCCAGTATTTGCAAAGGTGTATAAATCTTACAAGGCGTATCTGGACGGAGTGCGAGAGTACCACCGCTTAAGTGAAGAGGCTTATTTCGAGGCGCGTTAATACTAAGTACCACTACAGCGCTATCACTTAATCGATAAAGTGACGGCGCTGTAGCAGCATCTTTTCTTTCTAGGTTATACGGTAAGGAACTTACGAACGGCCTGTTCATCCATCGATTTAATATCCCCCGACAAAGTAACAACACCGCGATCCATCACCGCGTATTTATCCCCCAAGTCGCGAGCAAACTCAAAGTATTGCTCCACCAAAATAATCGCCATCTCGCCCTGCTGCCGCAAAATCGAAATTACATTGTGGATATCCTTAATAATTGACGGCTGAATGCCTTCGGTTGGCTCATCCAAAATTAATAATTTCGGTTTCATTACCAGCGCGCGACCAATCGATAGCTGCTGCTGCTGGCCACCAGACAAGTCGCCACCACGACGGTGCAACATTTTTCGCAACACAGGGAACAAATCAAAAATTTCNTCGTTAACTTTTCGCTCGCCACGAGGCAACGCGGCAAAGCCGGTTTTCAAATTTTCCAACACGGTTAACTGAGAAAATATTTGTCGCCCCTGCGGCACATAGGCAATTCCCAAACGCGCGCGATCTGCCGCGCTAAGTTTGGAAATATCACGACCATTCCACTCAACACTGCCGGAGGTAATACCCTGCCTTCCGGTTACGGCCTGCATCAAGCTGGTTTTACCTACACCGTTGCGNCCGAGAATACAGGTGATTTCACCCTTAGCGGCCTCTAGGCTAACGTTTTCTAGCGCCTGACTTGCGCCGTAATGAAGATCAATATTTTTTGCACTTAACATAATATTCCCCTGTTAGCGGCCGAGGTAAACTTCGATTACACGCGGATTGGAAGAAACCTTATCCAACGTGCCTTCGGCCAATACACTACCCTCGTGTAAAACCGTTACCTTACAATCCAAGGCGCGGACAAATTCCATGTCGTGCTCGACCACAATAACCGAATGACTCTTCGCTATATCTTTTAATAGGCGTGCGGTTTCCATGGTTTCGTAATCGGTCATCCCGCCTGCCGGCTCATCGACCAATAACACTTCTGGCTCTTGAATAAACAACATGCCAATCTCCAACCACTGCTTTTGGCCGTGAGATANATTTTCGGCTAGGTCTTTTTTCTTTTCGGAAAGGCCAATAAGATTAATCACCTCGTCAATGCGATCTGCCTGAGCGGCTTTAAGCTTATAGAAAAGCGTTTGCAACACACCACGATTGCCGGCGAGAGCAAGCTCTAGGTTATCCCAAATCGATAAGCTATCAATGACCGTTGGCTTCTGGAACTTGCGGCCAATACCCATGTTGGCAATATCAGCCTCGTCGTAACGGGTCAGATCAATATGATCCTTAAAGCGCACCTCACCGGCGTCCGGTTTGGTTTTTCCCGTAATGATATCCATCATCGTGCTTTTGCCGGCGCCGTTAGGACCGATAATCGCGCGCAGTTCACCCGGAGCTATATCCAACGACAGATTGTTAATGGCTTTGAAACCATCGAACGTTTTAGTAACACCATTTAAATAAAGAATACTGCGGATTTCTGCCGAGGCGTTGATCGGTTGATGTGTAGTCACGACTTCACCTCCCCTATATTTTTGTCAGTATCGGCATCGCTTTGGTCTGATGAATCATCGCTACCATGAGTAGAGCGCGCTTTACGTTTGCCCATCAGTGATTCCGCCACGCCAACAATACCGCGCGGTAAATAGGTCGTAGAAATAACGAACAACCCGCCCAACATAAACAACCAAATCTCCGGAAAAGCACCAGTAAAATAGGTTTTCGCATAGTTAACAACCAAGGCCCCAATTACGGCGCCGTAAAGCGTACCGCGGCCGCCGAGAGCTACCCAAATTACAATTTCGATAGAGTTAATCGGTGAAAATTCGCCTGGATTAATTATGCCAACTTGAGGGACAAATAATGCACCGGCGATACCGGCGAGCATGGCACTAAAAATAAACACCAATAATTTGTAGTGCTCGACGCGATAGCCTAAGAAACGTGTGCGACTTTCCGCATCGCGTATCGACACAAGGACTCGACCGAACTTGCTTGTGGTTATAAATCGACAGGCGAGATAAGCCAGTATTACCGACACGGCAGACAAAACAAAAAGGGTTAATCGGGTTCCGTCTGACTGTATATCAAACCCTAAAATTTCTTTAAAGTCGGTAAGGCCATTATTACCACCGAAGCCAAAATCATTTAAGAAAAAAGCCTGCATTAACGCAAAGGTTAAAGCTTGGGTAATGATCGACAGATACACACCGGTAACCCGTGAACGGAAAGCAAGCCAACCAAACACAAATGCCAGCAAACCGGGAACGACGATTACCATAATCATCGCGAAGGTAAAGCTGTCGAAGCCAAGCCAATACCAGGGCAGGCTATCCCAGTTTAGGAACACCATAAAGTCAGGCAATTCGGCGTTACCATAAACACCGCGATCACCAATCTGGCGCATCAGATACATGCCCATGGCGTAACCGCCCAAGGCAAAAAATGCGCCGTGGCCTAAACTTAGGATACCGCAATAACCCCAGACCAGATCTAAGGCTAAAGCCAGTAAGGCATAACACAGGTACTTACCGAGCAAACTAACCGTGTAAGTGGGTACATGTAGAAACGAACCTTCTGGCATAACAATATTCAGTATGGGTACCAATATTGCCAAAGCTAAAAGCGCAGCCAAAATGTAGCGGCCAACTTTGTCGTTCATAATAAGCGTATAGAGAATTGAATTTTTTAGCATTTTATCAATCCTCCGCAAACCGGCCTTTTAACGCGAATAATCCGCGCGGCCGCCATTGAATAAACAGAATGATAAAAACAAGCACAATTATTTTTCCGATTACGGCGCCGGTTACCGGCTCCAAGAATTTATTCACAATACCCAGACTCATAGCCGCGAAAAAAGTACCCAACAGATTACCGACACCGCCAAATACCACCACCATAAACGAGTCGATGATATAGCTTTGGCCAAGGTTAGGGCCTACATTGGTAATTTGGCTGAGCGCAACGCCAGCGATGCCGGCGATACCGGAGCCCAGTCCAAAGGTGAGTGCATCAACCCAATTGGAGCGAATACCCATAGAGTTCGCCATTGCGCGATTTTGAGTTACCGCTCGCATCTGCAAGCCAACCAAGGTTTTTTTCAACAGCAAAGCTAAGGCTGCCAATACAAATAACGCGAAAATTAAAATATAAATACGGTTATAAGTAATGGATAAAGCACCATTCACTTGCCAAAATCCACTCAGCCAATCAGGTGTAACCACCGGGACGTTATTCGCCCGATACATCCGCACCGCCTGCTGTAAAATCAGGCTAATCCCAAAAGTTGCCAATAGGGTATCGAGTGGTCGGCCATAGAGATGGCGAATGATAATTCGCTCGATCAACACACCAGCTGTACCCGAAACTAAGAAAGCAGCGGGAACTGCCAACAGCAGTGAAACGTTAATGTGATTTGGTAAGAGTTGCTGAATTGCAAAGGTGGTGTAGGCACCAAGCATAATCGATTTCGCCGTGGGCCATATTAATTACACCCATCACACCGAACGTAATCGCCAAACCAATTGCAGCTAGTAGCAGAATAGAACCAAGACTTAAGCCGAACATTAGGTTTTCGGTAAACTTGAATATGCCAAGCTTGGTATTAATGCTCTTCAGCTTTAACTCCGCTAGCTTGGCAATTTCGACATTGGACTCTAGGTATTTTCCGTCCTCACCTTTTTTTGCAAGGCTGTTTAATACTGCTACAGCTTCGGGTTCGACTGCTGTACCTAGAACCTCAACCGCGTCAGCGCGAACTTCTTGGTCGTCTGATTGGATATCGATGCGCGCAATTGCCACATCGAGGAGGTGTTTAACTTCGTCCGACTTTTCTTTTTTTGATGCCAGAGCCAATACCTCGCGCA
>Ga0065722_104437_pt1 | contig 14335 bp, 12 predicted proteins | sample BansetMetagenome_FD_59109 | JGI IMG/M metagenome (GOLD analysis project Ga0065722, IMG submission 59109) | Bankia setacea gill microbial communities from Puget Sound, Washington, USA - Caecum Enriched | ecosystem: Host-associated > Mollusca > Digestive system > Ceca | place: United States... | reverse complement strand
CTTCGCCTTCCAGTTCAAAATGGTCTTCTTTTGCCATTCGGCACAAACCTCAATTTATTCGGGTTGATTTTCGAGAGGCGGCATTTTGCCTTAAATAGGCGCAGAATCCAAGGTGCTTTGCATAAATCTGCACTAATTGGCGAAATTTTATGGCTTAATCACTTTGTAGGCTCTAAAAGTCGTGAAAGTTGATGGTGGTACCACCCGTGTTGGCTGGTAAGGCGTTGTGATTAGAGGGGCTATAGTTTGGCTTGATTCGTACTGAAGCGATCGGGCATTGCACACTATGGTTGTTTTGCCATCAAACCTCTCTATAAATTCGAGGCGTTATAGTATAACAGCGACGATTTTATAGGTCGACTAGTGGGTTTTCGCGACTGATGGTGACCCAATGGTTGTTAACGAGTATTTGATAGGGTTGATAGTTGGTTTTGTAGTTCATTTTTTGGCAGTTGCGTATCCAATAGCCTAAATACACGAAGGGTAGGTTGTGCTCTCGCGCAATTTGAATTTGATAGAGAATACTAAACACCCCGAGGCTGCGTTTGTGGTCACTGGAATCAAAATACGTGTATACAGCGGAAAGCGCATGGTCAAGTACATCGAGCACGGCAACCGCGACTAGGCGGTGTTCTTGGTCGCGCATCTCGATTAATCGTGTCGCTCCCCATTCTGAAGTTAAAAATTCTCGATATTGCTGTCGATCTGCAGGAAACATATCGCCGTCTTTGTGGCGAGAATTAATGTAATTTTCGTATAACTTATAGTGTTCGTCAGAATCGATGGTGTTAACAGACCGTATAACCAGGTCATTGTTGGCTTTTATGCAGCGCTTTTGTGAGCGATTTGCCTGAAAGGATTCAGCGGCAATGCGAATGGGAATACAGGCTTGGCAGGCTTCGCAGTTGGGGCGATAGATGTTCGCTCCGCTGCGACGAAAACCGTAGCGAGACAGCTCCCCATAAAGGCTTGAATCGACTGCAGCGGCAGGATCAATAAAAACCGTTGTGGCGTCCTTCCCGGGCAGATAGCTGCAGGGGTGGGGTCGCGTGGCAAATAACTTAAGCTTAGATAGATCCGTCATAACCGTATTCGGGCATTTGCCAGTGTCTTGACCAGTCAAGTATCGGGAGTTGTTGATCCGAGTCGTCGAGCTCAATGCAACTAGCAGGCGTATCAGCAGCGGGCGGAGATTTTATTGCCTGCTGAAGCTGAGATTCGAAAAGTTTTCGACTGACTTCTGTTGCACCAAAAGAGGCTAAGTAGTCACTTTGTATTTGGCAATCGATAAGCTCAAATTGCCACATTTTCAATTGCATTGCGAGAGTTGCAAAAGTTGCTTTAGAGGCACCACTCACAAGGCTGAACATGCTCTCACCAAAAAATACACGTCCTAGGGCTACTCCGTATAGGCCACCAACAAGCTCGTTATGCTGCCAAGCCTCTATGGAGTGAGCGATGCCCATTTTATGTAATTGGTCATAGGCCTCTATCATGTCCTCGTTAATCCATGAGCCGTCCTGATGCTGACGGTCTATGGTCCCGCACTGCCGCATAACGGTCTCGAAGGACGTATTGATACGAATCTGAAAGTGCTGCTTGCGCAGTAACTTTCGTACCGAGCGGCCAATATGTAGGTGTTGCGGGGCCAGAGTCATGCGCAAATCTGGCGTCCACCATAGCAGTGGTTGGCCTTCGCTGTACCAAGGGAATATACCAAGGCTATAGGCTTTAATGAGACGATTGGGGCTTAAATCGCCACCAACCGCCAGTAAGCCGTCGGGGTCGCTGAGTGCAGAGCAAGACGGCGGGAACCAGAGGTCGCTGGTATCAAGCCAGTGTAGTTGGCTCATAAGTACTGGCTCCCGAGTAGCATTGACACCCTCTATTATAGATTGTCTAAGTACTTTTCGGCATCCAGTGCAGCCATACAGCCGGCGCCCGCCGAGGTAACGGCTTGTCGGTAGACGTGGTCGGCCACATCACCAGCGGCAAACACTCCCGGAATACTGGTTGAGGTGGCTTCACCGCTCAGGCCACTTTTAATTACAATGTAGCCATCTTTCATGTTTAATTGCTCGCTGAAAATATCGGTATTGGGCTTGTGGCCAATGGCAATAAACACACCGCTAACATCAATTTCTTGGCTGCTGCCGTCGGCCGTGGAGACTAAGCGCAAGCCGTTTACGCCAGAGTCGTCGCCAAGAACTTCATCCAGAGTATTGTTCCACAAAATCTTCACGTTGCCATTTTTGGCTTTTTCTAGCAGTCGGTCTTGTAATATTTTCTCAGAGCGCAAAGAATCGCGACGGTGAATCAAGGTAACCTCACTGGCGATATTGGACAGATAAAGTGCCTCTTCAACCGCGGTATTACCACCGCCGACCACGGCAACTTTCTGGTCTCGATAAAAGAAGCCATCACAGGTGGCGCAGGCGCTAACGCCTTTGCCCTGAAAGGCTTCTTCGGAGGGAAGCCCTAAGTATTGAGCTGAAGCGCCGGTGGCGATAATAAGGGCATCGCAGGTATAGGTTTCATTCCCTATAAGTTTTTTAGGGTTGCTGTTTAAATCGCATTCATGGATATGGTCGAAAATAACCTCAGTATCAAAGCGCTCAGCGTGTTGCTGCATTTGCACCATAAGGTCGGGCCCCTGTAGCTCGGGAATGCCACCGGGCCAGTTTTCGACTTCAGTGGTTGTGGTGAGCTGGCCACCCTGCTGCATGCCGGTAATGACCACGGGTTTTAGGTTGGCGCGCGCCGCATAAATTGCAGCGGTATATCCTGCCGGGCCCGAGCCAAGGATGATCAGAGGAAAATGCTTCGCGTCACTCATAGTTCGCTATTCCTATAGTAAAGAGAGTTAGATTGTGAGAGGTTTCGGTGGTTTTGGGGTCAGAATAGTAGAATATCTTCCATTGGCCAGCCATCGTTGTGCGTTTATATTTGCCATAGCTAAAACTAATGTACATATGGAGGCAAATAAAAAAGGTACAATAGCGCGGAGTGAAACAATAAATCAACAGAGTAACGTTTTGAGTAAATCAGCCAGTAATACCGTGGAAAACACCGTTGAAAAAGTATCCAATGCTGGTCGCATCGTTCGAGAAGGTATTCTCATTGGTTTGATGCTCGCCTGTGCTTACATTGCTTTAGCGCTGTTCTCCTATTCCAGTAACGATCCAGGTTGGTCAAAAACAGGCTCAGGTGACCCCATCGAAAATGCCGGTGGTCCTGCAGGCGCTTGGCTCGCGGACGTATTTTTCTCCCTGTTCGGCACAATGGCGTTTTTGTTTCCGTTATTGCTAGCCTATCAAGTCATTGTGCAGCTGCGAGATCGCAGTGGGGTTACTTTGGACCCTCTGGTATTTGTGCTGCGCATGATTGGTTTTGCGTTAGTGATGATGGCGTGTACAGGTATGGCGGTAATGCAATATGGAACTGAAAGTACGTTGTTGCCGTTTTCAGCGGGAGGTTATTTAGGCTTGGTCACCGCAACGGCCATTAATAGTACCTTTGGGTATTTGGGCGGTAGTATGTTGTTGTTGGCCATGTTGCTGTTTGGGCTAACGATATTTATCGATATCTCGTGGTTTGCAGTGATGGATCGGCTAGGTAAATGGGTTTTGCAAGCACTCTCATGGGGGCAGGCGCGAGTAGCCCTGTGGCGATTAAATGCACTAGAAAAACGCCAAGCCAAGCAAGCGGTTAAGCAGCGGCGTGAGGCTGCCAAGATACACATCGCCCATGAAAAAACGCGTAAACCCCCAGAAATTAAACCGGCCAAAAAGTCTAAACCGGTGAGCGTGCGTGCAGAGCGGGAAAAACAGCAGGCTTTGCAGTTCGACGATTCACCCCCAGAAGGTGAGCTGCCGCCGGTCAACTTACTCGACCCGCCAGACCAAAAAAGTGATAAAGCCTTTTCTGAAGAATCATTGGAAGCGATGTCACGCTTGCTTGAGCTTAAGTTGAAAGATTTTGGTGTTGTGGCCGAAGTTGTTGAGGTATTGCCGGGGCCGGTAGTGACTCGCTTCGAGATCCAGCCTGCAGCCGGCGTTAAGGTGAGTAAAATCACCAATTTGGCGAAAGACCTTGCCCGTTCTCTAGCGGTGAGCAGTGTTCGCGTTGTGGAGGTTATTCAGGGCAAATCGGTGGTCGGTGTTGAAATCCCTAACGAATACCGTGAAATGGTGCGTTTAAGTGAGGTGATTGATTCTGCTGTCTATGAAAAATCCAAATCACCTTTAACATTGGCACTAGGGCACGATATTTCCGGCGAGGCTATCGTTGCCGATTTGGCGAAAATGCCTCACTTGTTAGTGGCCGGTACCACGGGTTCGGGTAAATCTGTTGGCGTTAACTCTATGCTGGTGAGCATATTATATAAGAGCACTCCAGAGGACGTACGCCTTATTCTGGTCGACCCTAAAATGCTCGAACTGTCTGTTTATGACGGTATACCACACCTGTTGACCCCAGTGATCACCGACATGAAAGACGCCGCCACCGGCTTGCGCTGGTGTGTGGGTGAAATGGAACGGCGTTATAAGCTAATGGCGACCATGGGAGTGCGAAATATTGCGGGTTACAATAAAAAAATCCGCGAAGCTGACAAGGCAGGTGCGCCCATCAGCGACCCATTTTGGACGCCTGAAGATGATGGCGTAATCGAGCTTGAAAATGCCACAGCCCCCAACTTGACAACCATGCCGTTAATTGTGGTGGTTATTGACGAATTTGCCGACATGATGATGATTGTGGGTAAAAAGGTAGAGCAGCTGATCGCCCGTATTGCACAAAAAGCACGCGCTGCAGGAATCCATATGATTCTCGCGACCCAGCGTCCATCGGTCGATGTGATTACGGGTTTGATTAAGGCCAACGTGCCAACCCGTATGGCGTTTCAGGTAAGCTCAAAAGTCGATTCGCGTACCATTTTAGATCAAGGTGGTGCAGAGCAGCTACTAGGGCATGGTGACATGTTGTTTTTACCTCCGGGCACAGCTGTTACCGTGCGTGTTCACGGCGCGTTTATTGATGACCATGAAGTGCACAAGGTGGTAGCTGATTGGAAAAAACGTGCTCCTCCAGATTATCTCGAGGAAATTTTCAGTGAGCAGGTGGCGAGTATACCGGTGCCGGGTTTTAGCACGGAAGGAGAAGACGGCGATAAGCCGGATAGCGATCCGCTCTATGATGAAGCTGTTGCATTTGTGACCGAATCGCGCAAAGCCAGTATTTCATCGGTACAGCGTAAGTTGCGCATTGGTTACAACCGCGCTGCGCGGCTGATAGAAGAAATGGAGTTGACCGGTGTGGTCACCGAAATGAGCAGTAATGGCGCTAGGGAAGTTCTTGCGCCTCCGCCGCCTAAAAATTAAACACGATAGTACTTAAACACCATAGTGCTTGATCAATATAGCGCCTAGAGAACGTTTTATAATGAAAAAATTTAATGGTATTACTTGCGCGGCTTTGTTGCTGGTTAGCGTCAATATTTCGGCTGAAGATGCCTTACCTGCTGAAGGCGCCTTATTAGCTGAAGGCTCTTCGTTAGCGCCGGCTAAGGTCGCTGTGAGCAGTCCATCCAGTGCCGTGACTCAGGAGCTTAGCGCGAAGCTTAAGGCCATCAACACCTTCAGTGCAAATTTCAAGCAAACGTTAAGCGACCCCTCAGGGGAGGTGTTACAAGACACCCATGGAAAAGTGAGTGTTAAACAGCCCGGTCTGTTTTACTGGCGGGTTGCGCCGCCTTATGAGCAAGTTGTTGTCGCCAATCGGTATAACTTGTGGGTATACGATCCGGATTTAGAGCAAGTCACGGTTTCCGATAGGCAAAAGATGGACAACAGTCCAGCACAAATTTTAAGTGGTGATTTCACTAGCCTTGAGAAACAGTATGCCGTAAGCCGAGCCAGTCAAAAAAATGGCCATAGCTATACCCTAAACTCGCTAAACGCCGAGGCTGCGGCCTTTTCGCATCTTACCTTTGTTTTTGATACTCAAGGGGTGCTCAGTGCTATGACGCTCACCGATAAGTTAGAACAGGTAACCGACGTGCGTTTCAGTGAGGCCGTTGTTAACACTGCAATTGCTTCAGAGTTGTTTAATTTTATCGCCCCGGAAGGGGTAGATGTTATTACAAATGAATAAGGCCAAGCTAATACTACAGGGCTTCTTTAGCTAAAGGTTATGACTCACAGCGACTTATTTAACCAGCCTGAGGCGCAGCATAGGCCACCCTCCGCCCACCAGCCTTTGGCTGCGCGAATGCGACCGCAGAAGTTGGTGGACTATTTGGGCCAAGAACACTTACTGAGCGAAGGCAAGCCTTTACGTTTGGCTTTAGAGCAAGGCCAAGTGCACTCCATGATTTTATGGGGGCCACCGGGAGTAGGAAAAACCTCGTTGGCTCGGCTTTTGGCCAATGAAATTAATGCCCACTTTTTGTCCTTGTCGGCGGTACTAGCGGGCGTTAAAGATATTCGAGCGGCAGTCACCGAAGCGCAGCAGCAGCGCCAGGCCTATCAACGGCAAACGATTTTGTTTGTGGACGAAGTGCATCGCTTTAATAAGTCCCAGCAAGATGCGTTCTTACCCTATGTCGAAGATGGCACAGTCATTTTTGTGGGAGCGACTACCGAAAACCCTTCGTTTGAAGTCAATAACGCTTTACTTTCGCGCTGCAGGGTTTACGTGCTACAAAGCTTCACGCCCCCACAAATTGCCCAACTTTTAAGCCGAGCCATTAAAGCCGAAAATGGGCTTGGGCAGCGCCAGTTAACATTAGGGGAGGGGGTGGAGCAGCTGCTGATAGCCGCAGCTGATGGTGATGCTCGGCGCTCCTTAAATCTATTGGAAATTGCCAGTGATTTAGTAGAAGAACATGCTGTGCTAACAAAAGATATTGTTGAGCAAGTATTGGTGGGTGATATTCGCCGTTTCGATAAAGGCGGCGATCTATTTTACGAGCAAATTTCCGCACTCCATAAATCGGTGAGAGGTTCAGACCCCGATGCAGCACTCTACTGGTTCACCCGCATGCTAGACGGTGGATGCGACCCGCTCTACATCGCTCGTCGAGTTGTGCGCATGGCGAGTGAAGACATAGGCAATGCTGACCCAAGAGGCCTACAAATTGCATTAAATGCTTGGGATGTACAGGAAAGGCTTGGTAGCCCGGAGGGTGAACTCGCCATAGCGCAGGCTGTGGTGTATTTGGCCGCAGCCGCAAAGAGCAACGCCGTGTATAATGCCCTGAAAGCCGTTAAGGCCGATGTGCAAAGTTCGCCCAGTTATGATGTGCCAATGCACCTCCGTAATGCACCTACGCAATTGATGAAGAATATGGACTACGGTTCAGGCTATCGTTACGCCCATTCTGAGTCAGATGCTTTTGCAGCTGGCGAAAACTATTTCCCCAGTGAAATGGCGCCCCAGCACTACTATCAACCGGTAGAGAGAGGCTTGGAAATTCAAATTGCTGAAAAATTGCGCAGATTACGACAACTCAATGAGCAAATGGCGACAACGCAAGAACCCCATGAGCAAACCTCTAAATAAACACAATAGCGGCGACTACCAGCGCCCAAGGTTGACACTATGCTTTGGTTATCGGTTGCTTTAGGCGGTGCTTTAGGCGCGATGGCGAGATATGCCATCTCCGTTGCACTGGTTCGTGAGCACATTAAATTTCCGGTCGCCACCCTTACCGCCAATGTATTGGGTTGTCTCATCATGGGGGTGTGCTACGTCATCATTGTCGAAAAAGGCCTGATTCCTCAGGCTTGGCGGCATACCCTTATGATTGGTTTCTTGGGAGCCTTTACCACCTTTTCAACCTTCTCGTTAGAAAGCCTACACCTGTTACAATCAGGGCATTGGCAAATAGCGTTACTGTATGTGGGCCTCAGTATGGTGTTCTGCATTTTCGCTGTATTTCTGGGAATAACAATAACAAATAACTTACTGTAATTGGGAAAACCATGTTAGATCCAAAACTGATTCGCGCCCAGCTTAATGACGTAGCTGAAGGCCTAAAAAAACGCGGCTACAGTCTAGATGTGGCAAACATTCAGACGCTAGAAGAGCAGCGTAAAGTGTTGCAGGTAGAAAGCGAAAATCTGCAGCAAGAGCGCAACGCAAAATCGAAAGGCATTGGTAAAGCTAAAGCCTCGGGTGAAGATATTGCGCCCTTACTGAAAGAAGTCGAAAACCTTAAAGGTGCTTTAAGTGAGGCTGAGCAAAAGTTGGGTGCTGTGCAAAATGAAATGGATGCAATTTTATTTGGCATTCCTAACTTGCTGGCTAGCGATGTACCAGAAGGGAAAAGCGAAGATGATAATGTTGAAGTCAGTCAGTGGGGAACCCCTCGCAGTTTTGATTTTGAGATAAAAGACCATGTCGACGTGGGCGCTACCCTAGGAGGCCTCGATTTTGAAACCGCCGGCAAAATTACCGGGTCGCGCTTTGCCGTTATGACTGGTGCGGTTGCACGTATGCACCGCGCACTCATTCAGTTTATGTTGAATACCCATACGGGTGAGCATGGCTACAACGAAATTTACGTACCATACATCGTGAATAAAGATTCCCTCTTTGGTACCGGTCAGCTTCCTAAATTTGAAGAAGACCTTTTCAAGTTGCGCGATGATCGAGATTTTTACCTAATCCCCACTGCCGAAGTTCCTGTCACCAATGTGATGCGCAATGAGATAATTGACGAACAAAAGCTGCCGGTAAAATTCGCCTGCCATACCCCTTGTTTTCGTTCCGAGGCGGGCAGCTACGGGCGCGATACTCGCGGTATGATTCGTCAGCACCAGTTTGAGAAAGTCGAATTAGTGCAGTTTGTAAAGCCAGAAAATTCAGTTCAGGCTTTGGAAGAGCTGACTGGCCACGCCGAAATTATTCTGCAAAAATTGGGTTTGCCTTATCGAAAGGTTATTCTCTGTGCGGGTGATATTGGGTTTTCATCTACCAAAACTTATGATTTAGAAGTTTGGCTACCCTCTCAAAATACTTATCGCGAGATTTCTTCCTGCAGTTTGTTTGGTGATTTCCAAGCGAGACGAATGAAGGCGCGCTATCGCAGTGCAGAAACGGGAAAACCAGAACTGCTGCATACGCTAAATGGCTCGGGGCTTGCTATTGGGCGAACACTTGTCGCCATTCTGGAAAATTACCAGCAAGCCGATGGCTCCCTGCAAATTCCTGAGGTATTGCAAGCGTTTATGAACGGTCAAAGCGTCATTGAGGCTCCTTAAAACCGAAAGCGTTGCAGCAGTCTACGGCGCTTTGTCTGTTAACCTCGCTGCTTAATAGCGCAGCTCTTAAATCATTGCATTTGTGAATCAGTAAGTATAGATAAAACAATGCACAGACCTCTGCTGGCGAGCATGCAGCCAATAGAGGTCTGTATTCAGACTGCCAGCCTTTTCTATACCACCTCCACGTTTAGAGAAACTCATGGATTACCTGCCACTCTTTTTTAATGTAAAAAATAAAGCTTGCCTTATTGTCGGTGGTGGCACTATTGCTACGCGTAAAGCAAGGTTATTGGCAAAGGCTCATGCCGTTATTCATGTGGTTGCTCCGGCTATATCCGAAGAGCTACAAATACTGGTAAAGGAAGGTGGGGGACAGCTTCATTATCAAGAGTATGAGCAGCACTTTATTCACAATAAAGTATTGGTAATTTCGGCAACCGATATTCGTGAGCTTAACGAGCGAGTCGCTAGCGATTGCACGGTTCTTAATTTGCCCGTGAATGTTGTAGACAGCCCAGATCTATGCTCTGTAATAACACCGGCAATTGTCGATAGAAGTCCGTTAGTTATTGGTATTTGCAGTGGCGGGGAAGCGCCGGTGCTTGCGCGCCGTATTCGTTCTCATTTGGAGGCCACCCTGCCCGCGAGCTATGGCAAGCTAGCACAATTAGCCAGTCGTTTTCGCGAGAGGGTAAAAAACACCTTTAGCGATGGGGAAATTCGCCGGCGGTTCTGGGAAAACACTCTTAATGGTGATATCGCGGAACATGTGTTTAGCGGCAATATAGAACAAGCCGAGGCCCTAATGGCGCAGCGTTTGGAGGCCAAGCAGTGCGAAACTCATGGTGAGGTGTATTTGGTTGGGGCCGGCCCTGGGGATCCCGACTTGCTGACCTTTAAAGCGCTACGGTTGATGCAGCAGGCAGAAGTTGTGCTTTACGATCGCCTTGTCTCGGAACCCATCCTCGATATGGTTCGCCGCGATGCAGACCGCATATACGTGGGCAAAAAGCGCCGTGAACACAGTATGCCCCAGCAGGATATTAACCAGTTACTGTTGAGTTTGGCCCAGCAGGGCAAGCGAGTACTGCGCTTGAAGGGGGGTGACCCCTTCATTTTTGGACGCGGTGGTGAGGAAATCGATTTGCTTGCCGATAACGGCATTCCCTTTCAGGTGGTGCCAGGCATTACAGCTGCGTCGGGTTGTGCTGCCTATGCTGGCATTCCTCTTACCCACCGAGACTACTCCCAGTCGGTGCGTTTTATTACTGGGCACTTAAAGGCCGACGAGCACAATTTCAATTGGCAGGAGTTTGTCGATGCAGGGCAAACCTTGGTGTTCTATATGGGGCTCATGGGCTTAGAGCAGATCTGCCGCAAACTAATAGAGTACGGGAAGTCCCCAGAAACCGCAGCAGCACTTGTAGAGCGAGGCACTTTACCGCAGCAGGTGGTGCACAGTGCAACCATAGCGACGCTTGCGAAACACATTGCGGATAAAGAGATTCACGCACCGACTTTATTAATTATTGGCGATGTTGTAAAACTCCAGAGCAAGCTCGCTTGGTATAAGCGAGAGCCATGAATACAAGGGGAAAAGTAGTTTAGTCTAAGGGGGCGAGGCGAGAGGGCGAAGCAGTGGGTGGATCTTCGGCTCACTAGAAGTGATCGCTATAAAGGTTTGTAAAAAACGGCCGATAACCTCCTAAGGCGGCGCTATTCGCGCCATATCGATTATATTTTAACCTAAACTTTGCTTATGGTTGATTCAATAAAACCCACTCATCCCGCACTGCGTTCTGGTTCGTCCACTCGCCAGAATCAAAGAGCCCCCTCTGTTGAGCCACATAACGATGAAAAACAGGACCGGGTTTACTTGCCCAAAAAACCCCCTGTGGAGCGGCGACGGAAGCGTGATCGTCGTAAGGGGCGAAGTTCCGCGCCTAGGGCTATCTACGAGTTGCGATCAGGTAAAGATCGGCGCAAAAACGACAAAAATCACCCCTCTATCGAAATTGAGATTTGAATTTAACGCAAGCGTCGTTTCCTAGTGCTGATAGCGCAGTGCTTTTTCGCGCAATTCTATATAGATCATAGAGTCTTACTGATCTTGCCTTTACACTGACAGCCTCTCCTACACGCAGTTATGGAATGTCAGACTATGAGCGAAGAAATTACAAATAAAGACGTCTCCCCGAAAAACCCCCAATTTGACTACGATTTATTTGTCATTGGTGCCGGTTCGGGCGGTGTCCGCGCGAGCCGGATCGCCTCTCAGCTCGGGGCGAAAGTGGCGGTTGCAGAAGATCTCTACCTAGGTGGAACGTGCGTGAACGTCGGTTGCGTGCCTAAAAAACTATTTGTTTACGGTTCGCATTTTCAAGAGGAGTTCGAAGCTGCACGCGGTTATGGTTGGAGCTTTGACAATGTGCAGTTTAACTGGCAAACACTTCGAGACAACAAAACGCAAGAAATAGGCCGCTTAAATACTGTATACGACACGATCTTAACGAAGGCTGGTGTAGAGGTATTAAAGGGCAGAGCAACGATTTCCGGAAAAAATACCCTAAGGATCAATGGCGCGACCGTAACGGCTAGGTATATCCTCATTGCAACCGGTAGCTGGCCAGCGAAACCTCGTTATCCTGGTGCCGAGCACACTCTAGACTCAAACGCTTTTTTCTACTTGGAGGCATTGCCGAAAAAAGTCATTATAGAGGGCGGTGGTTATATTGCTGTTGAATTCGCGGGTATTCTGAATAGCTTGGGCTGCGAAACGGAGCTGGTCTATCGAGGCCCTTTATTTTTAAGGCATTTTGATGGTGAGGTTCGCGAATTTATTCGAGATCAAATGCTGAAAAAGGGCATAAAGCTTTCATTTAATACTCAGATACAAGGTATAGAAAAAGATAGCGATGGAGGTTTGCACGTCACCAGTGAAACCCGTCTAGGTGAAACTACCCGTACTTCTGTGCAAACAGTAAATGCCGTTATCACCGCCATTGGGCGCAAGCCAAAAACAGCCGATCTCGGTTTAGAAACCCTCGACATACAGCAGGCAAAAGATGGTGCGGTGCTGGTCAATGACCATTTTGAAACATCAGCAGCGGGAGTGTTTGCCTTGGGTGATGTTATCGGTCGTATGCAGCTTACACCCGTGGCCCTTGCAGAAGGAATGGCCCTAGCGCGATATTTATTTGCTGGTCAGCCTATTAATATGGACTATCAAAATATTGCAACGGCGGTTTTCTGTCAGCCCAATATTGGAACGGTTGGTTTAAGCGAGGAAAGCGCCATAGAAAAAGGGCACAGTATTAGCGTTTACAAAAGCGAATTTAAGCCTATGAAACACACCTTAAGTGGTGTTGATGAACGTACGCTAATGAAATTGATTGTGGATAAAAACACTGACAAAGTACTGGGGGCGCACATGGTGGGCCCGGATGCTGGAGAAATTATTCAAGGAATCGCTATAGCGATTAAAGCGGGCGCTACCAAAGCGCATTTTGATGCCACGATCGGTATACACCCAACGGCGGCGGAAGAGTTTGTTACCATGCGCACACCTTCAGCATAAGCCTCGCACTTTGCCTCGGGTGTATTATTGAGGCGCATAGGGAGATGTTGTTATTCCGGGAATAAACTAAGGGCGGTTTTTCGGTTGAATGCTATACACTAAAAGCTTACCCGTTGGCTAGCTAACGCTGAAACCGAAGAATATGCCCCTTGTAATTTTCGGCTAAAAAATCAGTGTGTTGCGGTATTTTATGGTTAGAGGCGTAACCATAAGCGGTCATGCAAGCGCTGAGCTTGTTTTTTCGTCCCCTATCTGGGTCTACGAGAATGACCTCGCAGTTCGGTTTGGCGTGCGCGTTGATGAAATTGGCAAGTAGCTCAGTATGTTCATCTTCGTAGAGTAAGTCGCTGCCAATAATTAGGTCGAATGTGCCTAGGCTGTCACATTTGTCTGCCCAATCAACGCGCTCAAAGGCAATAGTTTTTCCTTCGTTCAAGCGTGTATTTCGGTTTAAATATTTTTCTGTGTCTGGGTGAAAGTCCGTTGCTGTTATATTGGCATTACGCTTGTTTAACAGTAGGCTCGACAAGGCCATGCCGCAGCCAACTTCCAGTATACGCATCGTTCCTGTATCGAATGTGTGGATAAAATGCGCGAGTACAAGACTTGATGGCCAAATTACGCCAAAGATAGGCCAAAGGGCGGAAGAAATTCCGAGTTTTTCAGCGATACCTTGAGGGTCGTAAAATTGTTGTTTATCGCGAAGGGTACAAAGATGGATATCAATAGTGCCAAATTCAACAGTTTGATAGCGGACACGAGCGGGGGTCATATAGGTCCTTTCAAGTGAATGGGCTAAGCCAGCCATTGAGGATAAATGACAGAGTCTAGGGTATACTCATTCACAGGAAGTACAAGGTGTTTATAGAGAATCTGTAGTGTTTTTATTGGCTTTGACTCTCTGTGGGAAAGCCTTAGTGATTAATGCCGTAAACAGAAGCTATTGCGAGCTTTGCGGGCGGGCAGCGAAAAGCTGATTTAGCCATTTAGTTGGTCTTTACTGGCCTTGTTGCACTTCATTTGAGGGCTCACGCATAGGGGCTATTTCTACGTGCGCCGAAAACTAATGTCAAAAAGCACCGATGTTTAAAGCGGTATAGCGGTACGACAATACACCTTTTATGTTGGAGACGATGGAAGTATGAATGAATATGGCAATCAGATGCATCAAGAGCTTTCAGAAGCGCATCACGACCCCCTTATTCGTCGGTTACATGTGGTTATTCGGTGGTGCATAAAATTACTATCCATTTTAATGTTGGTTGTGATTGTGCTGGGCGTTGCCGATATTGTATATGTGCTTTACGTACAGCTGAGTGAGCCCCCTTATTTTATGCTGCGCGTGGTGGATATATTTGAGACTTTTGGTGCCTTTATGGTGGTACTTATTGCCATTGAAATATTTATTAATATTCGCTTGTACTTGGGTAGCAATGTGCTGCCGGTACAGTTAGTTGTGGCTACTGCGCTTATGGCGGTGGCGAGGAAG